>Ga0115560_1000096_pt1 | contig 61592 bp, 65 predicted proteins | sample COGITO_mtgs_1105_5_FD_87278 | JGI IMG/M metagenome (GOLD analysis project Ga0115560, IMG submission 87278) | Pelagic marine microbial communities from North Sea - COGITO_mtgs_110509 | ecosystem: Environmental > Aquatic > Marine > Epipelagic | place: Germany:Helgoland, sampling site Kabeltonne... | reverse complement strand
TTGTTAAGAAAATTTTAAACTTTCAAAAGATAAACTTTAAGAAAAGTAGATTCTCACAACTTAGAAGAGCATGTTAATATAGTAAATTAGATAATCTAAAAAAGTTAATTTATTTTTAAAAAAGTTGGTTTCATTAAAATTTTTATGTTATAACAAAAATAAAAATAACTTTTTACAATTTATAAATATTAATATAACTAAATTATGTGGCGAAATATTATCAGAAATACACTTTTTGGTTTAATTTTTGCAGGACTCGTTTTATTAGGCGTAAAGCAATTTAATTCTAATGAAACTATAAATCCTTCAACAGCAAAATCTAATACTGAGGTTAATCAAAATCTTGTAAGTTCTAGGATGACCTATGGTCGATTCTTAGAATATTTAGAAATGGGTTGGGTAAAACAAGTTGATTTATATGATAACAGTAGAAATGCTATTGTTGAAGCTTCAAGCCCAGAATTAGGAAATCGACCACAGATAATTCGTGTAGAAATTCCTGTAGGCGCATCACAATTAATAGCAAAATTAAAAGAATACAATATTGATTTTGATGCTCATCCCACAGAAAATAAAAATCTTTTAATTACAGTAGCAAGTAATATATTGTTACCAATACTATTCGTTGGTGGATTATTTTATTTCTTTCAAAATTCAGAGAATTTTCCCGGTGGATCAAATTCATCACCAATGGGTTTAGGGAAGTCAACGGCACGCTTTGAAAGACGACCTGATACTGGGGTTGGATTTGATGACATTGCAGGTATTGAGGAAGCAAAAGCCGAATTTGAAGAAATTGTATCATTTCTAAAACAACCAGATAAATATACGATTGTAGGTGCAAAAATTCCAAAAGGAATTTTACTTGTAGGACCTCCTGGTACAGGAAAAACTTTATTAGCAAAAGCTATTGCTAACGAAGCGGATGTTCCATTTTTTAGTGTAGCGGGTTCAGAATTTGTTGAAATGTTTATTGGTATTGGGGCTGCCCGAGTACGTGACTTATTTAAAAAAGCTTCAGATAATGCTCCATGTATTGTTTTTATAGATGAAATCGATGCGGTAGGAAGAGAACGTGGTGCTGGCGTTGGTGGAGGAAATGATGAACGTGAACAAACTTTAAACCAACTATTAACAGAGATGGATGGTTTTAAAGAAAATAAGGGGGTTATAGTTGTTGGTGCAACAAACAGAGCAGACATTTTAGATTCTGCTTTATTAAGACCTGGTCGATTTGATAGACAGGTAACGGTGAATTTACCAGATAGACTAGGTCGAATTGGTATTCTAAAAGTTCATGCTCGTAATAAACCGATGGGTAATGATGTTTCTTTAGTTCAATTAGCTAATAGAACACCAGGATTTTCAGGTGCCGATTTAGCGAATTTACTAAATGAAGCTGCAATTTTAGCAACACGTTACAAAAGATCGACTATTAGTAAAAACGAAGTTAATGAAGCTGCAGATAGAATCATTGGGGGTATTGAAGGAACATCTATGGATGACAGTAAAAATAAACGGTTAATAGCATACCATGAAGTTGGTCATGCAATTACTGGCTCTGTTTTAAAATCACATGATGAAGTAGAAAAAATAACTATAACACCACGAGGGGCTGCAAAAGGTTTAACTTGGTTCACACCCGAAGAAGATCAAAGTTTACTATCACGTTCAGAATTATTAGCTCGTATTATTACAACATTAGGTGGAAGAGCTGCTGAACAAGTTATTTTTGGTGATCCTGAAGTTACAACAGGTGCTAGTAATGATTTACAACAAGTTACTAATTTAGCTAGACAAATGGTAACTAGATTTGGTATGTCTAATATTGGCCCGCTTGCTCTGGAAGATGAAAATAATGGTCAAGTATTCTTAGGTGGCGGTATGGTGCAAGGTACAGAATATGCAGAAAATATTGCGGATCGAATTGATGAACAAGTCTGTAAAATTATCAATTATTGCGAACAAAAAGCAATTGAAATTATTTTGGATAATAGAGTAATTATTGATTTAACAGTCGAAAAGTTATTAAACGTAGAAACAATGGATGGTGAAGAGTTCCGTAAATTATTAAGTACTTATACTGTTCTTCCTGAAAAAAATGCACCATACATTTCAAAATTTATTTAACAGGTTTTTAACGGTTTTTTCGTCTTTGTTTATAGAATCTATTGCTATCTAAGCTTTTTAATTATACAATATAATAACTCATTTTTAACCTTAACTTAGCTATAAAAATAGCTAAGTTAAAAAAATTTTAAATAATATAAAACAAAAAATTTTATGGCAAAAAAAAGTATGGTTGAACGTGAAAAAAAACGTATTAAATTATATAACAAATATGAATTAAAACGTAAACTTTTACTTCAAGAGTATAATAGTACAAGAGATTTTAATTTAAAATTAGAGATTCACTCTAAAATACAAAAATTACCGCGAAATAGTTCAAAAATTCGTATACGAAATAGATGTTGGAAAACAGGTAGACCAAGAGGATTTTACCGTGATTTTGGTGTCTCACGTCATGTCCTTAGAGAAATGGCACACCAATGTTTATTACCTGGAGTTACGAAATCTAGTTGGTAAGATCTAATTTAAGAAATTAAATATAACCTATTATAATGTAAATAGGCCATATTTAATTTCTTAAATTTCAAATTGATTCCCACGCTTATATTGTAAGAACGCTGCGACAAAAAGACCAAAAGCAGATACAGTAATCATACCTAAAACAATACCCGATAATAAAGGTTCTACCATTTATTTTTTATTTATTAATATAGAAATATAAATATATGTGATATATAGTTTAAACAATTGAATTTTAATAAAAAGAGATTGTTATTAATCTTTATAAATTTATCTAAACCCAATAGCTGCTTGCCAAACAAAAGCTAATAACAAAAAGAAAACGGGAATAATCGGTAAAACATCCACAATTGGACTAAATGCAATATATGCGTCGGGTAAACGAGATAAAAGTAAACTTTCCATAATTAAAACCTTTAATAGAGATAAAAAATTAATAATATTAAATATTTTAAATTTAATATTATTAATTCTACTATAAAAAAATTAAAAAATTGATTGATTTAAAGATTTTTTTAGATTCTTGATTATTTTTAAATACAATTAATAATACTAATAATAAATTATTAGAAATTAAAAAATTTTACGATTATAAATAAAATAATAATTATGACAGCAACTTTTTTACCCGCTATTTTTATTCCTATTGTTGGTATTATTTTCCCCGCTTTTAGCATGGCTTTATTTTTCATTTATGTATCATCAGATGACATTGAATAGATTACAAAAAATAAAATATTAGTTAAAATTAAAAGAAGAAATATTATAATAATTAATTTGTTCAAAGTACAATTTTTGTTTTTTAATAGAATCAATAAAATATATTAGTAGTAAATTATTTTATTTAAAATAATTTACTACTAATATATTTTATACCGAAATTGCTAAAAGCAATTAATAACGGCTACCTTCTGGATTTGCTTGAACACTATAACTCTTAATAGAGTAAATAATTTGACGACCTGGTCCTTCTGTACGATCTAAATAGAAACCTGGTTCATTACTTGGACGGCTTGCTATGAAAGACATAACGCAACTTTCTGTCCCGTAACTAGCATCAAATGCATTCATACGAATGTAGCCATTTGGACATGCTTTACGAGCTTCGTTAAGTTCATACATTACAGAACCTGAATCTTTAATGTCAAATAATGGTAAACCCCATAATTCCCAGTAACTGTTACGTGGGTGTGGATCATCTGTCCATTCAACATTCATTGCCAAGCCTCTTGAAATTGCATATGCAACTTGTTTTTCAATTTGTTGGTCAGTTAAATCTGGTAAGAAAGAGAAGCAACCTTGTGTAAGTCTCACTATTCAAATACTCCTTTAAATTTGGTTAAAAGTAACTTAATTATACGTTTGCTGTAGGTGTTGCAGCGAAATCAGCAGTATCTGTAGAAGTATAGTTAAAACTAATATCTTTCCATAGATCTAAAGCTGTTTGTAATGGACCACAAGTTCTAGCAGCGTCACGTAAAATTTGAGGACCTACTTGTGGATTAAAGTAATCAGCACCTTCGTTACGCGCTAATACCATAGCTTCTAAAGCTACACGGTTAGCTGTAGCACCAGCTTGAATACCATCAGGGTGACCAATTGTACCACCACCAAATTGTAATACAACATCATCACCTAAGTAATAAATTAATTGGTGCATTTGACCACAATGAATACCACCAGAAGCTACTGGCATACATTTACGTAAACTAGCCCAATCCATTTCGAAGAAAAGACCGAAAGGTAAGTTTACAGCGATCTCTGTGTGACGTAAAGTATCATAGAAACCTTTAATCATTAAAGGATCACCTTCTAATTTACCAACAACAGTACCAGCATGAATATGATCTACACCAGACATACGCATCCATTTACAAATTACACGGAAGTTAATACCATGATTTTTTTGACGTGCATATGTAGAGTTACCAGCACGATGTAAATGTAAAAGCATATCGTTATCACGTGCCCAAAGAGCAATTGATTGAATTGCAGTGTAACCCATAACTAAATCGATCATCACAACGATAGAACCAACTTGTTTAGCATAATCACCACGTTTATAAACTTCTTCCATTGTTGCACCTGTGATGTTTAGGTATGAACCTTTAACTTCACCTGTTGCAGCAGAAGCACGATTAATGCCTTCCATACAATATAAGAAACGTTCTCTCCAACGCATAAATGGTTGAGAATTAATATTCTCATCATCTTTTAAGAAATCTAAACCACCTTTTAATCCTTCATATACTACACGACCATAGTTCTTACCTGAAAGACCTAATTTAGGTTTTACAGTAGCACCTAATAATGGAGCACCATATTTATTTAAACGCTCACGTTCAACAACAATACCTGTAGCTGGACCTTGGAATGTTTTTAAATATGTATGAGGAATACGCATATCTTCTAAACGTAATGCAGCTACGGCTTTGAAACCGAAAACATTACCAATAATAGAAGCTGTTAAGTTAGCTAAAGAACCTTCTTCAAATAAATCACATTCATATGCGATAAAAGAAAAATATTGATCTGTGGTGTTAGGAACTGGATCTACACGGTAAGCTTTCGCACGGTAGCGATCACAAGCTGTTAATAAATCAGTCCAAACAACAGTCCATGTAGCTGTAGAAGATTCACCTGCTACTGCAGCTGCTGCTTCTACTGGATCTACACCTGGTTGTGGTGTAATACGGAATAACGCTAATACATCAGTATCTTTTACTGCATATGAAGCATCCCAGTAACCCATTTTAGCATATGGAATTACACCAGATTCGTAACGGTCACTTTTAATTCGAGTCCGTTCTGATACAGATTGAGACATTTATTTCTCCTTATTATAAAAAGGCAATATATAATAGATATTTCACTAATTAATTCTAATTAGCTCTATCGGTTGAATTTTATGAACAACCTTATTAATAATTATAGCATTAGTTCGATTTAAAAAATTATTACTTTATTTAATAGTTTAATAATAAAAAAGAATAAGTTTTAACTTTATAGAGTTGTACCGTTTTAAACCACAAAATACTTTAGTTATAATTATATTTACAAATTATTAATTAATAACTTTAAATAGAATTTAGTGAAAACGATTAATTTGTGAAACCGTATGAGTGAAAAATCAAAAAACAATGATCTAACAGAATTTGTAAATCAAAAATATAAGTATGGGTTTTCTACCAAAATAGAAAGTGATAGGATTCAAAAAGGATTAAATAAGGAAGTAATTACACTAATTACAAGAAAAAAAAAGGAACCAGAATTATTATTAAAATTCCGTTTAAAAGCTTATAAAAAATGGAAAAAAATGCGCCATCCTGAATGGTCTGATTTACAATTTCCAGAAATCAACTTTCAAGATGTTGTTTATTATTCTGCACCAAAACAAACGAAAAAACTAAAAAGTCTTGATGAAGCCGATCCCGAATTATTAAAAACCTTTGAAAAATTAGGTATTCCTTTAACTGAACAGAAACGTCTAGCTAATGTAGCCGTCGATGCCGTTTTTGATAGTACATCAATTGGTACAACTTATAAGCAAGAACTTAGTTCATTGAATATTATTTTTACGTCGATTTCTGAAGCTGCGTGGGAATACCCTGAATTAATTAAAGCCCATTTAGGAAGAGCTGTTCCAATTGGTGATAACTATTATTCTACCTTGAATTCAGCGATTTTTACTGATGGTTCATTCTGCTATGTACCGAAAAATACAATTTGTCCATTTGAACTCTCAACCTATTTTCGTATTAATGAACCAAAAAGTGGTCAATTTGAGCGTACACTTATTATTACAAAAGAAAATAGTTTCCTTAGTTATTTAGAAGGTTGTACTGCGCCTCAGTATAATGATAATCAGCTTCATGCTGCTGTTGTAGAACTTATTGCTTACGATAATGCAGAGATAAAGTATTCTACTGTTCAAAATTGGTTTATTGGGGATAAATACTCAATGGGTGGAATAATGAATCTTGTAACAAAACGAGGTTTATGTCTTGGTTCCCATTCAAAAATCTCATGGACACAAGTAGAAACTGGTTCAGGAATAACCTGGAAATATCCTTCTTGTTATCTAATTGGGGAAAATTCTCAAGGAGAGTTTTACTCTGTTGCATTTACAAAAGAATACCAACAAACAGATACTGGAAGTAAGATGTTGCATGTTGGTAAAAATACTAGGAGTCGAATTATTTCAAAAGGTATTTGTGCTGGAAAATCTAAAAATATTTATAGAGGATTAGTCAAAGTAACACGAAAAGCTGAAGGTGCAAGGAATTATTCTCAGTGTGATTCGCTTTTAATTGGAAATTCCTCTATTTCAAATACCATTCCGTACATCTCTGTTCGAAATCCCGTAACAAAAATAGAACACGAAGCTAGTGTCGGTAGTGTTGCCGAAGATCAAATTTTTTATTGTTTACAAAGAGGTATTCCAAAAGAAGAAGTGGTTACAATGTTAATTAGTGGTTTTTGTCAAGAAGTTTTTAACAAATTACCTTTAGAATTTTCAGTTGAAGCCGATTATTTATTACGTTTAAAGTTAGAAGGAAGTATAGGATAATGAATGAAAAAATACCTATTTTAGAAATTCAAAATTTAAAAGCTAGTGTAGGTTCAATTGAAGTTTTAAAAAATTTAAATTTAAAAATAAATAAAGGTGAAATTCATGCGATCATGGGACCAAATGGTTCCGGAAAAAGTACTTTTTCCAAAATTATCGCTGGACACCCAAATTATAAAATAAACAATGGTAAGATATTTTTTAAGGGTGAAAATATTTTAGATTTAGAACCTGATGAGCGAGCTAGATTAGGTATATTTTTAGCGTTTCAATATCCGATAGAACTTCCGGGCGTTACAAATGATTCCTTTTTTGAATATATTCATCGTTCTCATAAAGAAAATTCTGTGAATCTTACATGCGGGGATGATTGGATTGATATGCTTAATCTAGTGTTTGAAAAAGCAAAGATTTTAGAATTACCGATTAATGATAACTTTGGCGAGCGTTATGTAAATGAAGGTTTTTCAGGTGGCGAAAAGAAACGGAACGAAATTCTACAAATGTTGGCTTTAGATTCTGAATTATCTATTTTGGACGAAATTGATTCCGGATTAGATATTGATGGTTTAAAAATAGTTTCCGCGGTTATAAATGATTTTATGAATGATGATAAAGCAATTATTTTAATCACTCATTACCAACGTTTATTAGATTACGTAAAACCAACTTATGTTCATATCTTCCAAGATGGAAAAATTATAAAAACTGGTGATTTTAATCTGGTTAAAGAAATTGAACTTAAAGGGTATGATTGGTTAAAAGAAAGCATTTAAATAAAAATAAACCCATTAAGTTATAAAAAAAATTACAATAGGTTTTGTTCCTGTATATTTTAAATATTGGGTAATTTACTAAATTAGTTAAATTATATGTACCCAGATAATTTTTATTCAAGTACGTTTACATTATTAGCGGAGGCAGAAGTAGGAAAACACTTTTACTGGAATATTGCAGGTTTTCTAGTTCACGGACAAGTTTTAGTAGTAATATGGTTTGTCTTTGCTATTTTACTAATCTTTTCTTTACTAGGAACTAGTAATACTGACCGTATTCCACATAGTTGGCAAAACTTTATGGAAGCAGCTTTAGACTTTGTTACGGGAATTGCTAAAGATCAACTAGGTGAAAGTTTTTATAGAGATTGGGTACCGTTTATCGGAACATTATTCTTATTTATTTTTGGTTCCAATTGGGCGGGTGCGATTATTCCTTGGAAATTAATAAAATTACCAGAAGGAGAATTTGCTGCACCGACAAATGATATTAATACGACTGTTGCATTAGCATTATTAACATCACTTGCCTATTTTTATGCTGGTTTAAGTAAAAAAGGATTAGGTTATTTCAAACGCTATATTGAACCAATTCCACTTCTTCTACCGATTAATATTTTAGAAGATTTTACAAAACCATTATCATTAAGTTTCCGATTATTTGGGAATGTTCTTGCTGATGAGTTAACCATTACTGTATTGACATCATTAGTGCCCTTGGTAATTCCATTACCAATTATGATGCTAGGTATTTTTGCAGGTTCAGTACAAGCTTTAATTTTCTCAACTTTAGCAGCTGCATATATAGCAGAAGCTTTAGAGTAAATTATTATTTTAAAATTAAACTAGATTTTTCTAAAATTATATTTATATTTATTAATTAAGGTTTATTATGGATTCTATTATTTCTGCTGCTTCTGTTATAGCTGCTGGTTTAGCAATTGGTTTAGCTGCAATTGGTCCTGGTATTGGTCAAGGTAATGCGGCTGGTCAAGCTGTTGAAGGTATTGCACGTCAACCGGAAGCTGAGAACAAAATTCGTGGTACTTTATTATTAAGTCTAGCATTTATGGAAGCATTAACAATTTATGGTTTAGTAGTAGCGTTAGCGTTATTATTTGCTAACCCATTTAATACGTAATTTGTCGTGAACTTTTTAAACAGATAAATATAGTTGAGAAATTATCGACTATATTTATTCTAAAAATTTAATTCTATAGTAAAAATATAGATTGTATATGGTTAATCTTTCAATCCTAATTTCTAGTTCCGAAGTAAGTGGACCCGGAGGACTTTTTGATATTAATGCAACATTACCTCTTATAGCAATTCAATTTCTATTGTTGATGGTTGTATTAAACATAATATTATATAATCCTCTATTAAGTGTTATTACAGAACGTAATGAATATATTTTAAATAATCTTGCGAAAGCTTCGGAAATTTTGTCAGAAGCAAACAAATTAACAGCGCAATATGAAGAAGAATTAAATAGCGTACGTAAAGAAGCACAATTAGAAATTACAAATTCACAAAAAATTCATAAAGAAATTTTAGACATCGAACTAAATATCTCCCAAAAATATATTGATAATTTATTAGATACTATTACAGTAGACCTTACCGATAAAAAAAATACGGCTCTTAATAGTCTAGACAATATTGTTCAATCTTTGTGTAGTAAAATTGAAACAAAATTATCGATTTAAATTTTTTGTTATAGGTAATTTTCTTTTTTATAAACGAACAGTTTACATAAAAACTCTAAAACATGGGAAATTTTGATCAAATTTTTACATTAATTGCCGAAAATAGAAGTATTACTTTAAACTTTGATATTCTAGAAACTGGTGTAATAAATATTATTACGTTAGTTGCTATTCTAGTATATGTTGGAAGAGATTTCTTAGGATCTATATTAGAAACACGTAAAAATGATATTGTAACAAGTGTGCAGGATGCTGAAGAAAGATTAAATGAGGCGAATACAAGACTTAGTGAAGCTCAAAAACAGTTAACTCAAGCAACTGTTATTATAAATGAAATTAAAACTGAAACTATAGTAACAAAAAAAGCTTTATTACAATCTGATGCTTCCCAATCAAAAAAAGATCTAACGATCCGTTTTAATAGGGCTTTAGCAGCATTTCGTTCAAAAGAACGTCAAATATTCCTTGAAATTAAACAACAGATAATCTTTTTAGTATTAAAACGTACTGCTTTACAAGCTCAACAAGCATTTGGACCAAAAAAAAGAGCATCTGCGCTAATTAATGAGACTATTAATAAACTAGAAGGAGATTTGTTATGAGTAGCAATCCTTTAGAATCGAAAATCGCATCTCCTTATGCTCGTGCACTTTATGATTTTTCGGTTCAACAGAATATTATGCATCAAATTACAGCAGATTTTCAAAATTTAGAAGTTTTTTTAAGTAAAACTGAAGAACTGAAAGATTACTTAAATAATCCCGTGGTTAGTTTAGAAGCAAAACGCGAAATTTTAACAAAAATTTTAAAACCGAACCTTAATACTGAAACTTTTAAATTTTTAATGGTTTTAGTTAATCGGGATAGAATCAATCTTTTAAACGCAGTTATTGATAATTACTTAAAATTAGTTTATCAATTAGCTTCAATTAGAATGATTGAAATTTCTACGGCATTTGCTTTTACCAATAAACAAAAAAATGAATTGATTAAAAAGCTTAAAGAATTAACAGAAGCAAGAGAAATTCGGTTAATTATCACAGTCGATTCAAGTTTAATTGGTGGCTTTTTAATTAAAACAAACTCGAAAGTAATTGATTTTACAGTTAAAAATCAACTACAAAACTTAGCAAATCATTTAGATAGTGTTTTAGAACTTTAATAACAACTAAAATCTTTTATTAACTTTTTATCTTAAAAATAATACAATGATAAATATTCGTCCAGACGAAATTAGTAGTATTATCCGCCAACAAATTGAAAAATATGATCAAGATGTTAAAGTCGACAACATTGGTACTGTCTTACAAGTAGGTGATGGTATTGCACGTGTCTATGGACTTGAACAAGCTATGAGTGGCGAACTTTTAGAATTTGCAGACAAAACAATTGGTATTGCACTAAACTTAGAAAATGATAATGTTGGTGTAGTATTAATGGGAAGTGGTCGACAAATATTAGAAGGTAGTACTGTAAAAGCTACAGGAAAAATTGCCCAAATTCCTGTTGGTGATGCTTTTTTAGGTAGAGTAGTTAATGCATTAGGTGTTCCTATTGATGGTAAAGGTGATATTGCTGCATCAGAGACACGTCTAGTAGAATCAATGGCACCAGGTATTATTAGTCGTAAATCTGTTTGTGAACCGTTACAAACTGGGATTACTTCAATTGATGCTATGATCCCTATTGGAAGAGGACAACGTGAATTAATTATTGGTGATCGTCAAACAGGAAAAACATCAATTGCTGTAGATACGATTATTAACCAAAAAACAGAAGATGTTGTTTGTGTGTACATAGGTATTGGACAAAAAGCTTCTACTGTAGCTCAAGTTGTAAACGTGCTTGAAGAAAAAGATGCAATGTCTTATACAATAATTGTTTGTGCAAGTGCAAATGATCCCGCAACATTACAATATATATCTCCTTATGCGGGAGCTGCATTAGCTGAGTACTTTATGTATAAAGGTCGAGCAACGTTAGTTATTTATGATGATTTAACAAAACAAGCCATGGCATATCGTCAAATGTCATTATTACTTCGTCGTCCTCCAGGACGTGAAGCATATCCTGGTGATGTATTTTATTTACATTCGCGTTTACTAGAACGTGCTGCTAAACTTAGTGATGAGTTAGGTGGGGGTAGTATGACTGCATTACCAATTATTGAAACACAAGCAAGTGATGTTTCGGCATATATCCCAACTAATGTAATTTCGATTACAGATGGACAAATCTTCTTATCGAATGATTTATTTAATGCCGGTATTCGACCTGCAATTAATGTTGGTATTTCAGTATCCCGTGTAGGATCTGCAGCTCAAACTAAAGCAATGAAAAAAGTTGCGGGTAAATTAAAATTAGAGTTAGCACAATTTGCTGAATTAGAAGCTTTTTCTCAATTTGCATCTGATTTAGATGAAGCGACTCAAAAACAATTAGCTCGAGGTACAAGACTACGTGAAGTTTTAAAACAACCACAAAGTTCTCCATTATCTGTAGCTCAACAAGTTGCTTTAATTTACACAGGTATTAATGGCGAATTAGACAGCTTAGAAGTAGGTGACGTAAAAAATTATTGTGTAAGTTTACTTTCATACTTAGAAACTTCGCAAAAACCATATTTAGAAATAGTTAGAACAACAAATCAATTTACAGAAGAAGCAGAAACTTCATTAAAAGAAGCTATTGCAGAAAGTAAAGAACTATTTTCAAAAACTAGTTAATTTTTGTTAAAAACAAAAATACTAGAATATAATTAAAGTCAATTAATTTTTATATAATTAATAATATGATAAAAATTAATTAACTTTAATTATATTAAATAATTTTTATTATATTCACTTATAATAGTATTGTAGCTGACTATTCTTTATAGTTTAGTTGTAAGAAAGTCAAAAACCATTATTTATATTAAGGAATAAGTTCCTATGGCATTACCATGGTATCGTGTTCATACTGTTGTCTTAAATGATCCTGGGCGATTAATTGCAGTACACCTAATGCATACGTCATTAGTTGCTGGTTGGGCTGGATCAATGGCGCTATATGAGTTAGCCGTATTTGATCCTTCAGATCCTGTATTAAATCCGATGTGGCGTCAAGGAATGTTTGTTATGCCATTTATGGCACGTCTAGGAATAACTGATTCTTGGGGTGGTTGGAGTATAACAGGGGAAAGTGTATCAAATCCCGGACTTTGGAGTTTTGAAGGTGTAGCATTAACACATATTATATTATCAGGTTTATGTTTTTTAGCTGCCATTTGGCATTGGGTTTATTGGGATTTAGAATTATTCCGTGATCCAAGAACAGGTGAACCTGCACTAGATTTACCAAAAATATTTGGTATTCATTTATTTTTATCTGGTTTATTATGTTTCGGTTTTGGAGCATTTCATGTAACCGGTTTATTTGGACCAGGTATTTGGGTATCTGATGCTTATGGTATTACTGGTAAAGTTCAACCTGTAGCACCTTCTTGGGGTGCTGATGGATTTAATCCGTTTAATCCTGGTGGTATTGCAGCTCATCATATTGCCGCAGGTATTTTTGGGATTTTTGCTGGGATTTTCCATTTAACAGTTCGTCCACCACAAAGATTATACAGAGCATTAAGAATGGGTAATATTGAAACAGTATTATCTAGTAGTATTTCGGCTGTCTTTTTTGCCGCATTTATTACGTCTGGTACAATGTGGTACGGCGCCGCTGCAACACCCATTGAATTATTTGGTCCAACTCGTTATCAATGGGATAGTGGATATTTCCAACAAGAAATTGAACGTCAAGTAGAAACTTCAGTAAGTGAAGGATTATCTGAGAGTCAAGCTTGGTCAAGAATACCAGATAAATTAGCATTTTATGACTATATTGGAAATAACCCTGCTAAAGGTGGTTTATTCCGTGCAGGTGCTATGAATAAAGGAGATGGTATTGCTGAAGCTTGGTTAGGTCATCCAATTTTCCGTGATAAGGAAGGGCGTGAGTTAACAGTAAGAAGAATGCCTGCTTTCTTCGAAACATTCCCAGTTATTTTAGTTGATAAAGATGGTATTATCCGAGCAGATATTCCATTCCGTCGTGCAGAATCAAAATATAGTATTGAACAAGTTGGCGTTACTGTTGATTTTTATGGTGGCAAATTAAATGGACAAACATTTAAAGACGCTCCTACTGTTAAGAAATTTGCGCGTAAAGCACAATTAGGAGAAGTTTTTGAATTTGACCGAGCTAGTTTAGAGTCGGATGGTGTATTCCGTAGTAGTCCAAGAGGTTGGTATACATTCGGTCATGCTAATTTTGCATTATTATTCTTCTTTGGTCATTTATGGCATGGTGGCCGGACTATCTTCCGTGATGTATTTACAGGTATCGGTGCCGAAGTTACTGAACAAGTAGAATTTGGTGCGTTCCAAAAACTTGGGGATAAAAGTACGAAAAAACAAGGTGCTGTCTAAATTATTATATTATAATCTTGATTTTTCTAAAATGTATTAAAAATTGAATAGGATTAAATAATGGAAGCTTTAGTTTATACATTTTTACTTATCGGTACTTTAATGGTACTTTTCTTTGCAGTATTTTTCCGAGAAACACCGCGAATTCTTAAAAAATAAAACCACATATGTAGTTTTATTTTTTAATCTTCATGTTCTTCAAATGGGTCTCGTAAATTTTTAGCTGCAGGTCCAAATGATGTATAAATAGAATATGAGGTGATACCTAGAAGTAAACTTGATACAAAAATTACAATAATCGTTGCTGTTTCCATGCTATATAATTATTTAAATTAACAATTTAATATTATATAGCATGTAACACAAAAATTAACTTATTAAAAATTATAAAATACTTTTTATGGCATTAAGAACAAGATTAGGGGAAATTTTACGCCCATTAAATGCTGAATATGGTAAAGTTGCCCCAGGTTGGGGAACAACTCCTATTATGGGAGTTGTAATGGTAGCGTTTTTAGTCTTTTTATTAATTATTTTACAAATTTATAATTCATCTTTAATTATTGAAAATGTTGATGTTGATTGGGTAAATAGTATTTAATTATGATGAAAATTAAATCAGAATAATTTAAAAGGATTGTATAATCCTTTTAAATTATATAAATTTACATTAAATTTAGAAAAAATATGGATATTATAAGTTTAGGCTGGGCAGGATTAATGACAATGTTTACATTTACATTAGCCTTAGTTGTTTGGGCTCGAAATGGTTTTTAAATCTAAAAACTTTATAAAATTAAAAACTTTTAAAGATTATGGAATTAGTATTAAAAATTTTCCCATTTGCCAATGCAGAGATCATTAGTGCTGCAACCACATCATTTTTTATGACGTTACTTGGTCTTTCATTAGGCTTTGCATTACTTAAAGTACAAGGTGAATAACAAAACTTTAATAATAATATTAATAATATTATTATTAAAGTTTTCACTTATTAAACGGGACTGACGAGACTCGAACTCGCAACTTCCGCCGTGACAGGGCGGTGCTCTAACCAATTGAACTACAATCCCAAACTAGGTTATATATTGAATTATATACTTTATCAACAGTAAGTGTCAACTGTTTTATAGTTTTTTATTTATATTTTATCCTTCTATTAAAGATAGGAGAAACAGGGATTCGAACCCTGGGTACAATATTTTGTACGATAGATTAGCAATCTATTGCTTTCGACCACTCAGCCATTTCTCCAAAATTACAAAAGCTTATTTTTGTAAGTGGCTCTGGTGGGATTTGAACCTACGACCTTGGGCTTATGAGTCCCCTGCTCTAACCACTGAGCTACAGAGCCTATTACTACTTTTACATTAATATAGTTTAGCATGGTAAAGATGATTCTAGTAATATTTTAACACGTTTTAATTAAAGATTTAATTTATTTTTTTAATTTATAATTTTGATATATCATTAAATTGATTTCACAATTATAAATATAGCTCTATACGATTTAAATTTTTTTATATGAATAATTTTTGGAATAATATTTTCCGTTACCCACGTTTCTTTGTCAGTAGTTTTATTGGACTAATCTTAGTTATTATAACACCTTTTAGAAAATGGTTCAAAGTCGCAAAATTACGTAGCTTTTTATTTTTATTTATTTTATTATTATTTTTAAGTTTCTATACTATTCTTAAAAATATGCTAGGTTTCTAAATTTTTACTTTTTACTTTAAAAATTTTCATAATGTCTAAAACAAAAATACGAAACGCCAAAACAGGAGCTTTTGCTTTATTAGATACTCTAGTCAGAAATAGTACACATCATATTTTTGGTTATCCAGGTGGTGCTATTTTACCTATATATGATGAATTGTATTTTTGGGAAAAACAAAATTTACTAACTCATATTTTAACTCGACATGAACAAGGTGCTATTCATGCGGCAGATTCTTATGCTCGAGTAACTGGTCATATTGGTGTCTGTATGGCGACTTCTGGTCCTGGAGCTACAAATTTAATCACAGGTATTGCAAATGCGCAAATGGATTCAGTACCTTTAATTATTATTACTGGCCAAGTAAATAGTAATTTTATAGGTACAGATGCATTTCAAGAAACCGATATTTTTGGTATTACATTACCAATTGTAAAACATTCTTACAAAATTATACACCCTAAAGATATTTGTAAAACTATCTCAGAAGCCTTCTATATATCACAAAATGGAAGACCTGGACCGATTATAATTGACATACCAAAAGATATTGGAACACAAGAAATTATTAAATATAAACCTTTTCAACAGAAAGAAATTCTCAAATTACAAGGATATCGTTTTAAGTATAAAATAAATAGACAAAGTATTCTAGAAGCATTGTCGCTTATTAGAGAAGCAGAACGTCCTATCCTATATGTTGGTGGAGGTGTCATTACTTCAAATAGTTATAAAGAGTTATTTGAGTTAGCAAAAATATTTTTAATTCCTGTAACAACGACTTTAATGGGTAAAGGTGCATTTGATGAAAGAGATGTCTTATCCATTGGTATGTTAGGTATGCATGGAACTGCTTATGCAAATTTTGCTGTTAGTGAATGTGATCTTTTAATTGCTGTTGGAGCACGTTTTGATGATAGGGTTACTGGTAAATTAGATTCGTTTGCTTGTTTAGCTAATATTATTCATATTGATATTGATCCCGCGGAAATTGGGAAAAACAAGATTGTTGATATTTCCCTTATTGGTGATGTAAAAAGAATTTTTCAAGAAATTTTGATTAGTCATAAATGGGATTGGGAAGAGTATAGCCTACCACCGAAACGAATTCTTTGGTTAGAGTGTATTTCACAATGGCGCAGAATATATCCTTTAATTATACCAAAATTACAGACTAAATTATCTCCTCAATATGTTATAAATAGTCTTGGGAAAACATATCCTACAGCTATTTTCACTACTGATGTGGGACAACATCAAATGTGGTCAGCCCAATTTGTGAAATGTGGTCCACGGAGATGGTCTACGAGTTCAGGATTAGGAACAATGGGGTATGGACTCCCAGCCGCTATTGGTGCACAGATCGCATTTCCAAATGAATATATTGTTTGTATCACTGGAGATTCTAGTTTTCAAATGTGTTTACAAGAACTAGGGACAATTGCGCAAAATAATTTACCAATCCGAATTGTAATTATCAATAACCATTGGCAGGGTATGGTTCGTCAATGGCAAGAATCTTTTTATGGTGATCGTTATTCTCATTCAAATATGACTCAAGGACAACCTAATTTTATTTCTTTAGCTAATTCTTATGGAATTAAGGGTATTAACATTAATGACGAAAAAGATTTAATGAAGGCGTTACGGAAATATAAAGATTATTATTCTCCAATTTTATTTGATTGTTTAGTAGTTGAAAATGAAAACTGTTATCCTATGGTAAGCCCAGGAGCAACAAATGCAGCAATGACAGGTATTCAATATAAACAAGATGAGATTGACCTTTTAAAAAGACATTGCGATGAAAATGATAATATCACTTCTTTTTTACCGGAAGTTATTGACGAATAAATATTTTCATAAAATTCAAATATAAATGGGCCGAGTTGGATTTGAACCAACGTAGCATTACGCAGCGGATTTACAATCCGCCCCCTTTAACCACTCGGGCACCGACCCTTCTGTGTTAATAATATCAAATAATATGGAAGAAAACAACATTAGAATAAGAATAAATATTTATTTTTATTCTAATGTTGACTTAAGAGAAAATGTTCGATATATATATTATAGTATATACATGGGTAATTAACTCAGTGGTAGAGTGTCTGCCTTACAAGCAGAAGGTCACAGGTTCAAATCCTGTATTACCCATTAAAAATACCGAAATATTATTTTATTTATTCTCTATTAGAAAAAATATAAATTTAGGGCCTATCGTCTAACGGATTAGGACAGAAACCTTCTAAGTTTCCAATGTAGGTTCGATTCCTACTGGGCCTAATTAAGTAATTTGAATTAATTAAAAATTTTAACCTTTTACGAGAGCTGGTGAAGGGACTTGAACCCCCGACCTACTGATTACAAATCAGTTGCTCTACCAATTGAGCTACACCAGCAATTGAATTATATTTCTATTATAATAATTAAAATATAACTCAATCTAATTAAAAAAGCAATAATTTTTTTCTAAATATTATTTAATATTTAAAGTAGTGAAAATATAGATATTGAATTTTCATTCCAATTAGAAATTTTTAGGGTATTAAACTATAATAATTAATCCCTCTAGAAACTACTAGACTATTTTCGATTTTCCTATATTAATGCTATCTGTTAAAGAAGTTAATATTAACTTGATTGATCGAACTGCATCATCGTTTCCTGGAATTGGAACATCAACTAAATCAGGATCACAATTTGTATCTAAAATAGATACGATTGGAATTCCTAATGTCCGACATTCTTTTACAGCAGTCATTTCACGTTTTTGATCTATAATAATGACAATATCAGGTAATTTTTCCATGTCTTTGACACCATTTAAATGTCTCCTTAATTTCTCTAATTCTGTTGTACGTAAGGAAGCTTCTTTTTTTGGTAATAAATTAAATATACCTTCAGCTTCTTGCTGTTCTAAAACTTTTAAACGTACTATACGATTTTTTAGAGTAACCCAGTTAGTAAGCATACCCCCTAACCATCGATGATTTACGTAATAAGAATTACATCTTTTAGCTTCTTGTGCTACTAACGCACTAGCTTGTAATTTTGTCCCAATAAATAAAAATGTTTGCTTTTGTTGGGCAGCACATTCGACATAATAGTTTGCTTCTTTTAATAATTGTGTCGATTGAATTAAATCAAGAATATGGATATTATTCCTTTCTGTATAGATATATGGAAACATCTTTGGATTCCAACGGTAAGCTTTATGTCCAAAATGAACTCCAGCTTTTAATAATTGGGCTAAACTTATATTAGCATCAGCCATAAAATTACTAAACTCCTCAATTTTTAAAAATAATTATACTTATAAGATAACAAATTTTTAAGAAACCCGTCTAGTTTTTAATTAATTTCATTTTTTATTATTTATAGTTTATATATTTATGTGACTTTATTTTTTTTTTAAAAATATTTACGAAATTTTTATTCCCTGTTCCGGCAGGAATTAAGTGCCCAATAATGATATTTTCTTTTAGTCCTCTTAACCAGTCTAATCTACCTTCGATAGCTGCTTTTGTTAATACTCTTGTCGTTTCTTGAAAGCTTGCTGCTGAAATAAAACTTGGGTTATTTAATGCTCCTTTAGTAATTCCTAATAATAATGGAACATAACAGGCTTCAGCTTTTTGTTGTATTTTAACCACTTGATTTATATATTTTATATGGTACAAATCAATAACTTCTCTTGGTAATAATGGTGTTTCCCCTTCATGAGTTATTAAAACTTTCGTTGTCATTTGCTTAATAATAACTTCTAAATGTTTATCGGTTATCGTAACTCCTTGAGATTTATATACGGATTGAACTGAGTCTAAAATTAACGCTTGAATTTTTTTAAAACTTCTATAGCTCGCTTCGTAATTTTCTGTTAATTGACATAGTTGTACTTTCTTTTTTTGTTGACAAATAAGATATTTAACTTTGGCATAATAATTAAAATATATTTTTAATAGACTATGGGGATTTATTTTTTCATTTTCTTTGACAGTCGATCCGAGTTTTTGAAACTCAAAACTAGGATCGACTGTAGTTTTTCGGATTAGTAAACTTTTCTTATGATTTTTCGGTGTGTGTTTACTTACACGTTTCTTTTTTCGAGCTTCTAATAACTCTTCTATTCTTGGTAATCCCTGAACAATATCACCCGTAATTTCTTTTTCAAAATTTAGTAATCCTAGGGTTTGACCATTTTCTACAAATTCACCATTTTTACAGTAAACACTATTTACTTCTTGTTCAAAATAATCTTCAGTTATTGAATGAATACCAATTGTTTTAAATGGATATTCTAATAGAGAAATTGAAGCAAATTCCATCGGGTAATTTTTCTGAGTTTTTAATTTATTTGAAATAAACCCAGAATTTTTCATAAACATAATAAAAATATTATCAAATCTAATTCTATTGAGATGAGGTAATATATCTCTTCTTTTGGTCTTATAAATCTTATCTTTAAAATCTAAATAACCATACCAAGGGCTTGTTTCTAGATTGGAAAGTTTACTGGTTTTTTCTTTTAATTTACTAATAAAAAATTCTCTTACCAATATTGGAATACCTGAACTATAGGATTTCCCTCGTTTTTTTATAATCATCCTTGGTATTAGAATTTTTTCATAATTATCTAATCGATGAACAAAATATGGCACACGACTAGTAATATCATAATAATTAATATTAATAATTTTTTTTCTAGAATAGTTTGAGTTAAACGCTGGTAATTGATAAAACGGGATTAGTCGATATTTTAAATCAATTTCCTCATTAAAATTATCATTTTTACAATTAGGGAAAAAATATGGTTGTCCTTTTTGAAGAGTTAATATATTTCCATTGTCAATTAAAATTTTCCCAGCTTCATTTATATTATTATTGTTAATTATGAAACTATTTTTTGTTTGGTTTCGGGTTATCGGTTTTTTAATAGTAAAACAGTCATTATTAGAAATTAAAAAAACTTGTTTATTTCTTTTCCTTTTTGATTTCATTTTTACTAATTCTAATGATTTGAAGGTAATAGATTCTAAATAACCGCAAGTTGTATAAGAATCAATAAATTGATTATCTTCAACGTTTAAAGATGCTTGGATCGACGTATATTTTAAATCAGCAGGAATATAATCAATCCAGTTTAGTTTTTCGCGAGTGAAAAAATTTAGACGATTTTTTCTCTTTTCTAACAATAAATTATTAGAAATATCTCTTTTTTTATTAAAATTACTTGTTTTTAATAGTGTTAAATTTAATCCTTTTGTTAAAATTTCTACATTCGTAGATTGTTTGATTTTTTCTCCGGAGGCATGTAAATATCTTAAACTTCTACTTAAAGTCAAACCTGACTTAGATTTTGTATTTGGTATAATATTTTTATTTAAAACTTTTTCAAGTGGAATTTCATAAATTTCTAACGGACGAATTAATAAATGGAGACTTAATCCGATTTTAATAATTTCACATAAAGACAATTTATTTATTTTTATAGTCCCTAAAATTTTTTCACCAGGATAAAAAAGTTGGTTATGAAAATCATCAAAAGCAAGGTCTTTATAAATGACTCCTGATTTTATTCCTATTTCTCGTTCAATAGTATTTTTTTGGATTACATTAACAATACCACCAAATTTTGAATAAATATCAGGTAAAATTTCAGTAGTCGTTAAAATACAAGTTTCATTTTCAATTTGTAAGAAATTATTACTAGAATTTATCCTATGAGTTTCTTCAGATAACCAAATTAAAGTCCGCGACGATTTCTTATGGAAATTCTTTAAATAGTAGAAGGAGTTTTCTAGATAAAGATTTTTGTTTCGGATTAATTTAGAATTATAATAAGGAGTACCACCAGTTATAGTTAAAAATTTATTTGTAATTAAGACCCCAAAATCTTGATTAGATAGATGAGTCGTTAATTTTTGTGAGTTAGTAGTAGTTACATTTAAGAGATATTTTGCATGATTAATATTTAATATATAATTTTTTAAATGAATGGCACCCGTTAATCTCTGTATATGGATATCTTTTAAACAATAAATATTGTTTAAAATTTCAATACCCTGTTCGAAGCAATTATTTTCAATCTTTGTTAATTTGATAAAGCCAGGATATTGATTTATTAACTTACTACGAAAAATAAAACTATTTTTATTAATCTTATAATCAGAAAAAAGGTTAAAGAATGAAGCTGTTGGTGCTTGGTAGACTTGACCAGCTAAAATCCATAAAAGTTTATTTTGGACTATTAAATTACTTGTACTTTTTAATTTTGGCATAAAAATTTCACCAGAAACATCACTTCGAATATGTTTGGTTTCCGTGCGAGTTTGTTTTAAAGCACCAGCTAATTGTCCAATTGTAGTATGTTTTTTAATGAATTGAGAATTTTTAATAAATAAAAGAGTATTTCGGGGTAATTCAATTTGTATTGTTTTTTTTGTTTTTTGTTGTGGTATTATAGATAAAGAACCCGAACTTTCAGTGAGTAATACATTTTCACCTCGATTTGTCCGTAGTTTTGACGTTTTTAAAATCTTAGAAAACTCAATAATACCATTAATTGGACTACTTAATTGTTGGTTTGCTTCAGATGTAAAAATCCCTCCAGTATGGAATGTACGCATTGTTAATTGTGTGCCTGGTTCACCAATAGATTGTCCTGCAATAATTCCAATAGCCTCGCCCATATTTACTAAATTTTCAGTCGCAAGGTCCCAACCATAACATTTTTGACAAATTGAACGATATAATCCACAGGTCAATGGAGATCGTAAATAAAATTGATTAACCTTTTCTTGTTTAAATGTCCGAATCAATTTTAGAGTTAATTGTGTATTAATATTTGCAATTAGTTCTTTTGTTTTCTGATGATAAATTGGTTTATTTAATAAACGGCCTAAGACTCTTTCGTCAACTTCAATTTTTCCTTCTAAATTACCTTCAATATTTTTAAATAAAAAAGAATGATTAGTTAAACAATCTTTTTCTCTAATAATAATATCTTGAGCTACATCAATTAAACGTCTTGTTAAGTAACCAGAATTTGCTGTTTTTAAAGCTGTGTCAACAATTCCTTTTCTTGCTCCATAGCCCGACATTAAATAATCAGTAATAGTTAATCCTTCACGAAAATTCTTTTTTATAGGTAAATTCATAATTTCACCATTTGGATCAGACATTAACCCTCTCATACCAACTAGTTGTCTAACCTGGGATAAATTTCCTCTGGCCCCTGAGAATGCCATAATATAAACAGAATTAAGGGGATCATATTTTTTAAAATATGAAACCACTTCATCTTTTAATGATTCACTAGTAATATTCCAAGTATCAATAATTTTTTGAAATCTTTCAACCTCTGTAATTTTACCTTTTAGATAAACTTTTTCGGCACTTAAAATTTCGTGAGTTGCTATTTTTAACATTGAAGTCTTAATTTCAGGAACTCTTAAATCTTCTATACTGATAGATATGCCTGCTTGAGTAGCATATTTAAAACCTAAATGTTTTAAATCATTAGCTAAAAATCCAGCTTTAATTGAACCATACTTTGTAAAACTCCAAGATAATAATTGTTTTAATTGCTTCTTACTAACTAGAGTATTTTGATATGTATAATTTGTCATAGTAATTCTATTTTTTTAATTTATAGAAATTTATTATTCATTTAAAACTATTTTTACAATATATTTAAACTTTTTTGAACAGTAAAATTAAAAATTACACGCCCTGTTGTTGTTTTTAAATAGGTAACAATTACTTTATTATCTTTGTCTTTTCGAATCTGTCTATCTTGATAATATTCAATATAACTTTGATCTTTTAAAGTTATTTTTTTAAGGCAATGTAGAGATTCATTCAATGGTTTATTATAACGGACCCAAATTATAGAATGTAATTCAATTTGGTCCTGATGATATGCTTTTAGAACGTCTTCTAAATTTGAGAAATACTGCTCTGAACCCAACAATCCTTTTATATTATTAACAGTTAAATAATAAGATCCTAAAACCATATCTTGGCTAGGCATAATAATAGGTTCTCCATTTGCAGGAGATAAAAAATTATAGGGTGCTAACATTAACATGTAACATTCCGCTTGCGCCTCCGATGATAATGGAACATGAATAGCCATTTGATCACCATCAAAATCAGCATTAAATGCTGAACAAACTAACGGGTGTAATTTAATGGCTCGACCTTGAACAAGAATTGGTTCAAATGATTGAATTCCTAACCTATGTAATGTTGGTGCTCGATTTAAAAAAATTGGGTGATATAATAAAACTTCTTCAAGAACAGGAGTAATACGTATTTTATTCTGTTTTATAAGATTTTTCGCAACTTTCATATTACTTGCTAATCCCTGATTAATCAATTCACGGATGATAAAAGGTTGAAATAGTTCTATAGCCATTTCATGTGGTAAACCACATTGATTCATTTTTAAATTAGGACCTACTACAATAACAGAACGTCCTGAGTAATCGACACGTTTCCCTAAAAGATTTTGGCGAAATCGACCTTGTTTCCCTTTTATAATATCGGACAGTGATTTTAAAGGTCGATTATTACCACTTAGAGCGATTTTTCCTCTTTTTCCATTATCAATTAGAGTGTCAACCGCTTCTTGTAACATACGTTTTTCATTTCGAATAATTAACTGAGGTGCATCAATTTCCAATAAACGTAAAAGTCTATTATTTCTTGTGATAACACGCCTATATAGTTCATTTAAATCAGAGGTCGCAAATCTACCACCTTCAAGTTGAATCATAGGTCTTAATGCTGGTGGAATTACAGGTAATATAGATAAGACCATCCAAGCAGGGTTTGAGCCCGTTGCTGCCAGATTTTCTAATATTCGAAGTCGTTTAATTGCTTGATCACGTAGTTTATAAATCCTCTGCTGTTCCCATTTCCTAAACCATTGTGAACTTTGATAAACTGTTTCATCTTTTGTTAGTACTCGACTACAATAACTAATAAAACTCCGTGTATCAAAGATTTCAAAATTAATACTTAGTTTATCTAATTCTTTTTTAATTAAAACGCTGCCGATTAAATAATTGGGTGTCGTTCTTATTAAATATTTAGGTGTATTGTATTGTGAAATAAATTTTTTTGGTCTAGGTTCTGGCTTTGTAGGGTAACCTGTTAACCCAAGCCGACGACTTCTTCGGTACATTTGAAAATCCCAATGTAGTCCATAAAAATTTATTTCATCCTCAGCTATAAAATAGGCTAGTGAAACTAGTTTTATCCTTTGAATTCGTTCGTCAGTGATATTAACTTGCCCTGATTTAAGTGGTTTTGCAACTCTTAAATCTTTCTGTTTTATTGGCACACCTGTATCTATTTTTTTTTCATACTGTTCGACTTCAAGTAATAAAGCCATATAATTGGGTCGACTATTTATATACCAAATATGAGTGGCAGGGTAAACGAGATTAATATGTCCCATTCGATGTCTACGAACACGTGATTCAGTTAATTCGACTCCACATCGATCACATATTAAGCCTTCATAACGAACTCGTTTATATTTACCACAAGCACATTCTAAATTTTTGTTTGGTCCAAAAATACGTTCACAAAATAACCCATCCATTTCAGGTTTAAATGTTCGGTAGTTAATTGTCTCTGCTTTCTGAACTTCACCAATAACCTGACCATTAGGTAATAATCTTTGACCCCACTGTTTTATTCTTGTAGGAGAAGCTAACTTAATTTTTATATAATCAAATTCTTTTTCTGAATAGATCATTTTCTATTTTTAATTTAAAATAAAATATTGTTTATGTTTGACGTTGGAGGAAATGTTTTTGCTTTTGGATCATAATTTTCCATTAAATTTACTTCCGTTTCACAGGTTTGAGTAGAGCTAAATTTTTCTAATTGATAAGTACTAATATCTAACCCTATAGCCCTTAATTCTTCTAATAAGACTTTAAAAGACTCCGGAATACCTGATGTTGGGATATTTTGTCCTTTGACAATTGCATTTAGTGTATCATTTCGACCCTGCATGTCATCTGATTTAATTGTTAAAAGTTCTTTTAAAGTGTAAGCAGCGCCAAACCCTTCTAATGCCCAAACTTCCATCTCCCCAAATCTTTGACCACCTTGCTGTGCTTTTCCACCTAATGGTTGTTGAGTTACTAAAGAATAAGGTCCAGTTGCTCTGGCATGCATTTTGTCGTCAACTAAATGAATAAGTTTTAACATATAAGCATTTCCGACTGTAATTGGATTTTCAAACGCTTTACCAGTTCTTCCATCAATAAGTACTATTTTTCCAGGTGAATATGGGTTAAATAGCCATGCTTCATTTTTTTCAATTGAGGCTTGTCTTAACTTCTTGTTAATTAAAATTCTTGAAATTTCTTGTCCATACATTTCGTCAAATGGTAGTATTTTAAAACGATAATTTAATTTTTGACCCGCTAATCCTAAAAGACACTCATATAATTGTCCAACATTCATTCGTGAAGGAACACCTAGTGGGTTTAGTAGAATATCGATTGGTGTCCCATCCGGTAAAAATGGCATATCTTGTCGCGCTAAAATCCTTGAAATAATACCTTTGTTACCGTGTCGACCAGCAATTTTGTCACCAACTTGAATTTTTCTTATTTGAGCTATGAAAACTTGTATTTTTTCAAATTCGTAAGCTAGTTTATTCTTACGGCGAAAAATTATTGTTCTGATTACTCGACCATATTCACCACTCGGCATTCGAAATGAGCTATCTCTAACTCCTTTTGCTTTTGCCCCAAAGATGGCACGTAATAATTTCGCTTCAGGCAGTTGTTCTGAATCGTCTTTAGGAGTAATTTTTCCTACTAAAATATCACCAGGTTTAACAAATGTTCCAATTGATATAATACCATCTTCATTTAAATTTTGAACTTCGATAAGGTTCAAATTTGGTATATGTTTAGTTGTTTGTTCCGGTCCATCCTTAGTCATAGCAATTTCAATCTCATACCGTTCAATATGGATTGACGTAAAAACATCATCATAAACTAACCTTTCATTTATTAAAATTGCATCTTCAAAATTATAACCTTGCCATGGCATATAAGCTATTAAAACATTTTGTCCTAAAGATAATTCTCCACTATTAATTCCCGGACCATCGGCAATAATTTGGCCAGATTTTACTTTTTCACCTTTCCAAACTATCGGTTTTTGGTTGATACAGGTTTCTTGATTAGAACGTTGATATTTTTGTAATTTATATTCTGTTTTTTTACCCGAATTTTCAAGAATAATAATTTTTTTGGAACTTACAAAATTAATAATTCCGTCTTTAATAGCATTTATACTTATACCAGAATTGCTAGCAATTTGATTTTCTAAACCTGTTCCAATAATTGGTTTTTGAGAAACTAATAATGGTACTGATTGTCGCTGCATATTTGAGCCCATTAATGCTCGATTAGCATCATCATGTTCAAAAAAAGGTATTAGTGAAGCTGCAGAAGATACTACTTGAACGGTTGATATGGCTATAAAATCAACTTCATACGGTTTGACTGTTATAAAATCTTGTTTATAACGAACAGAAATTGAACTTTGTAATAGATAATTTTCATGGTTTACGGAAATATCCGCTGGTGCTATTTTATAAAAATCTTCAATCTCTGCTGTTAAATAAATTGGATTTCGGGTTTTAATAACTTTACCATTTATAACACGCCAAAAAGGTGTTTGTATAAATCCCGATTTATTGACATGTGCATAAGTTGTTAAAGAAGCAATTAAACCAACATTTTGACCTTCTGGTGTTTCAATAGGACAAATTCTCCCATAATGACTGGGATGGATATCTCGTACTGTAAAACTTACCCTATCACGATCAAATCCACCGGGTCCTAAACCACTAATACGTCTTTTATGTGTTAAACCTGATAACGGATTAGTTTGGTCCATATATTGAGACAATTGACTGGACCCAAAAAATTCTTTTATTGTAGCAGATATAACATTTGCACTTAAAATTAAGGGTGATTCTATTTTATAAACTTGACTAAGTATTTTTCTAGATAATCGTTGAAAACCTATCCTAAATAAATGTTGCATAAGTTCACCTACAGATCGTACCCGTCTATTTTTTAAATGATCAATATCGTCACCTGCAGTTTTTGATATAGATAAAGTTATTAAATAATCTATAATTGCAAAAATATCCTCGTAAACTAAGTTACTAAGTTGATAAGAAAGTTTTAAATGTAATGAATTATTTATTTTATAGCGACCTATCTTTCCTAAACGATAATACCTCAAATCAAATACTCGGGAAAATTCTGAGATATTCTTATAATAATTATCTATATTAAATCTAAGTAATGGGTAATTATAGTTCATTGATGTCATTAAAAATGGTAAATTAAAATAAAAGAAATCTGCATGTTGTAAATTTTGACAGATTTCTAAATCAGTTAATCCCATTTCTCTTAAGAGATGTATTATTGGTTTTTTTGTTAATTTATCAATCTGAATAATAATATCATCTTCTAATCTATTAGTTATAGGGTATTTGTAATTGTCAATTTTTTTATCTCTCTGAAAAATAAACCGAATCCAAGATCCATATTCTGGAATTAAAGTTGCGGTATAGAAATCTTTCTCTATATACTTATCTTTATAAAAATCTTTTTTTTCAAAAAAATCTTTATTTTTAATAATATCACTTCTACGGTATTTTTTAATTAATGGAAAATAAATAATTGATTTAAATTTTTGGTTGTCGTTATAAATATTTACGATTTTACTTATTTTTTGAAAAGATCGATTTATATGAATTTTTAAAAAATTAAAAGTATCAAGGGTTTTTAATTTTTCACTTGTTGGAAGAAATATTACAATATATTTTTTAGTAAAAAGTGATTGAATTTTATCTTTATAAATTTGAATTATTACATTATATTTTTGAATCCTTTTTTTCCAAATTTTTTTATATTTTGTGTTAATTTCTGTTTGATATATGTTATAGATATTTAAATGATCTGGAATTAAATTTGGTAATATTTGTTTCTTATAGATTTGAATTATCTTATTTAGTCTTATTATTTTTTTATTTAATAGTCTATTATTATGTTTATATAATTTGCTATTTATTGAGGTGGTTTTAATTAAACCCTTCTTGAAATTATTAGTTAAAGAATGGTCAGTAAAATTTTGCAACAGATTATATTTTATTACAGATGTTAAAAATATATTATAGGATTTTAAATTTTTTAAACTATTTTGGTGTTTAAGCTTAGATTTTAAAGAGTTATTGTAATTAAATAGTTCTATCCAACGTAAAAATTTTTTAATTTTTTTAATTTTTAATTTGGGATATAGTGTATTTAGAATATTTCGATATATTTTGAAAAATTCTATGAAATACCAATCCGGGTTAATTTTTTCGGCTTGATTAACCTGATTAATTAATTTAACATTTTTAATTATGGGTGCTAATAATGAAATGTCTGGAGTTTTTAAAATACCAAACGAGGTTTGAGTAAATGTTCTTACCTTATGAAAATCGTTAGATAGTGTTAATTTTGTAAATTTTCGTTTTTTTTGTTTTTTGTTTTTTTCAAAATATATTCCTGGACTTCTTATAACTTGACTTACAATAATCCTTTCACAACCATTAATTATAAATGTAGCCGAGGTTGTCATTAGCGGTAAATTTGCAATTGGAAGTCTACCGTGTCTTATAGTGGTATTAGTTAGTTTATTACGCATTTCAATCGGAAGTAATAATTGAGCTACATAATTTGTGGTATATCTTTTTGCCCTTAAGGCATTATAGACAGGTTTTACTAATTTATACTCTTGACCAAAAAAAACATATTCAATATTACCACTGAAATCAAGAATTGAAGAAAAGTTAGAAAGTTCAGCAGTTAAACCTTGAGAAAGAAACCAACAAAAGCTTATTCTCTGCATCTCAATAAAATCTGGTAATGTTGTAATATAATCTAGATCTTTTTTCATAATCTATACTAAAAAATTTTTAATTAATTAATTAATGTTAAGAAAATTATAAAAAAGAAATTTAAATTTTCTTAACGTGTTTTTTTGAGATTAGTTGAACAGTCCAATAATCAAATAGCTTTTAATTTTAAAGCTAATTGTGATTTCTTACGAGCAGCATTATTTTTATGAAAAACATTTTTTTTACATGCTTTATCAATTAAACTGTATAATGTACTTAATAGTATTTGAGCTTGATATTTCTCTTCAGGATTTTGAGATAAGTTATAATTGTCTAAACGTTTCAAAAACATCTTTGTTATTGTTTGAACAGAACTTTTATAAAATCGATTTTCTAAACTGTTTCTTTTATTAATTTTAATACGTTTTATTGCAGATTTATTGTTCGCCATAAAAATTTTTCTTATTTGTTTTTATTTATATATTTACTATTATTATCCTAAAATATATAAATTTGGTTTATTATAATATATTAATTAAAAATTTTGAAGTTATTCTTTTGTAAAGATTTTAGTTTTAATTTATTAAAACCTTGATAAGATACTATTTTTTATGCAATATAATATTTAGAATCCTATTAAAAATTAATTATTTTATAAAAAATCGTATGGCGAAAAATAAAGGTGTTCGGATTTTAATTACCTTAGAATGTGTTGAATGTCGTTTTAATACTAATAAAAGATCTGAAGGTGTTTCACGATATTTAACGCAAAAAAATAGAAGAAATACTCCAGGGAGAATTGAATTAACAAAGTATTGTCCACATTGTAATAAACACACTATACATAAAGAAATAAAATAAATTATGTTACCACAAAAACAGAAAACTTCACCTATTGCTTTCAACAAAAAAATTGACTACAAAGATATTGAGTTATTAAAATTATTTATTACAGAACAAGGAAAAATTTTGCCACGTCGTGTAACGGGTGTGACAGTACAACAACAAAGGCAATTAGCAAAGGCTATTAAAAGAGCAAGAATTTTATCTTTAGTGTCATTCGTTGGATTAAACTATACTTAACCACTATTAAAAATGAAAGTTCTTAACTTTCATTTTTAATAGTGGTTAACCCTAATTTATTCATTTTTATCTTAAGGAACAAGAAATGGCTCGAAGTCAACGAAATGATAATTTTATTGATAAAACGTTTACTATAGTTGCCGATATTCTTTTAAAAATTCTTCCTGCCAGTAAACAAGAGAAACAAGCGTTTTTTTATTATCGAGACGGAATGTCGGCTCAATCTGAGGGAGAATATGCTGAAGCTTTAGAAAATTATTATGAAGCTTTGCAGCTTGAAGAAGACCCTTACGATCGAAGTTATATTCTATATAATATTGGATTAATTTATTCTAGTAACGGCGAATATTTACAAGCTTTAGAATATTATCACCAAGCACTTGAATTAAATTTAAATTTACCCCAAGCATTAAATAATATTGCAGTTATTTATCATTATCAAGGTGTTAAAGCTTCTAAAAAACAAAATTTAGAAATTGCAAAAGGACTATTTGATAAAGCCGCAGAATATTGGCGACAAGCAATTAAGTTAGCCCCTAATAATTACATAGAAGCTCAAAATTGGTTAAAAACAACGGGTAGATTAACGGCAGAAAAATTTTTTAACTAATTATAAAATCAAAAATTAAACATATTTAATTCAAGAATTCTCAATGTTTTGGTGTACAATGATATGTAGTTAAGAAAGTGCAAATTTATTATTATTTTGAATAATCTGTGTAATCCTGAAAGTATATTTATTGTTGTGTATTTAAATATGTTAAGTCAAAATGGTAAAAACTAGTATAAATAAAGGCTTCGTTACTCAAATTATCGGTCCAGTATTAGATATCGAATTTTCGGATGGAAATTTACCACCAATCTATAGTGCAATTAAAATTCCTACAGAAGACGGTATTGGTAATATTGTTGAAGTTCAACAATTATTAGGTGATAATAAAGTCCGGGCTGTTTCAATGCGTTCTACTGATGGTTTAAAACGTGGAGTTGAGGCAGTTGATTTAGGTGCTCCTATTAGCGTACCAGTAGGAATAACTACTTTAGGGCGGATTTTTAATGTAATTGGTGAACCTGTGGATGAACAGGGAGACATTTCGTATGATGAAACATTACCAATTCATCGTGAAGCTCCAGCGTTTACTGAATTAGAAACAAAACCATCAATTTTTGAAACTGGTATTAAAGTAGTTGATTTATTAGCACCATATCGTCGTGGTGGTAAAATTGGTTTATTTGGTGGTGCTGGTGTAGGTAAAACCGTATTAATTATGGAATTAATAAATAACATTGCCAAAGCTCATGGTGGAGTATCTGTTTTTGGTGGTGTAGGTGAACGTACACGTGAAGGTAATGATTTATACGAAGAGATGAAAGAATCTGGTGTAATTAACGAAAAGAATTTTAAAGAATCAAAAGTAGCTCTTGTATATGGTCAAATGAATGAACCTCCAGGAGCTCGTATGCGAGTTGGTTTAACTGCTTTAACTATGGCGGAATATTTCCGTGATGTTAATAAACAGGATGTATTATTATTTATTGATAATATTTTCCGTTTTACACAGGCTGGTTCAGAAGTATCAGCTCTTTTAGGTCGTATGCCTTCTGCAGTAGGTTATCAACCAACTTTAGCTACAGAAATGGGTGCGTTACAAGAGCGGATTACGTCAACGACACAAGGGTCAATTACATCTATTCAAGCTGTTTATGTACCTGCAGATGACTTAACAGATCCTGCTCCAGCAACTACATTTGCTCATTTAGATGCTACTACAGTATTATCAAGAAATTTAGCTGCAAAAGGGATTTATCCTGCAGTAGATCCTTTAGATTCAACTTCTACAATGTTACAACCTGGTATTGTTTCTGAAATACATTATGAAATTGCTGAAACAGTAAAAGAAACATTACAACGTTATAAAGAATTACAAGATATTATAGCAATTTTAGGAATTGATGAATTATCTGAAGAAGATAGATTAACTGTAGCAAGAGCACGAAAAGTTGAGCGATTTTTATCACAACCTTTCTTCGTGGCAGAAATTTTTACTGGTTCACCAGGTAAATATGTTAGTTTAGAAGATACAATTAAAGGTTTTACTATGGTATTAAAAGGTGAGTTAGATGATTTACCAGAACAAGCTTTTTATCTTGTTGGTAATATTGATGAAGCTATTGCAAAAGCAGAAACGCTAAAATAAAGGGTAATATATATATGTCTATGAACATTCGCGTTCTTACTCCTGATAGAGTTATCTGTTCGACAACAGCAGATGAAGTGGTTTTACCAGGATTAACTGGACAAATTGGCGTCTTAGCTGGTCATGCATCACTTATTACCGCTTTAGATACTGGTTTATTAAGAATTAAGTTAAATGAAAAATGGACACCAATTATTTTATGTGGTGGTTTAGCTGAAATTGATCAAAATCGAGTTACGGTTTTGGTTAATGATGTAGAAGAACTTATTTCATTAGAATTAAGTGAAGTTACAAAAGAATTAGAGAAAGCTACTCTAGCCGTTGAAAATGCGGAAACAAATAAAGCAAGGCTTGACTCTTCTTTAGATTTAAAAAAAGCAACAGCACGTGTTGAAGCAGTTAATTATTTATCATAATTTTGATCTAAAAAGTTCTTAATAAATTTATTAAGAACTTTTTAGATCAAAATTATGATAAATATTTTAGTTTTAGATTATATATGTTAATTACTCTAAAAACATAAATATAGAAAATTGAATCTTATGGTAACGAATTCTGATTTTAACTTTAAAAGTAATGAAACTTTAACCTTAGAATTACCATTTTCGGAACATATAGAAGAGCTTCGACAACGTTTTTTTCATATTTTTTGGATAATTGTATTTTTAACGTGTTTATCATTTTTTGAAGTTAAATTTTTGGTTAAAATATTAGAATTACCTGTAACTAATGTAAAATTTTTTCAGTTATCTCCTGGTGAATACTTTATTTCTACTGTTAAAATTTCTTTTTATACAGGTTTATTAGTTGGAAGTCCATTTTTAATAGGACAAATTGTATTATTTTTATTACCTGGTTTAACCGATAAAGAAGCAAAAATTATCATACCACTACTTTTAAGTTCTTTGGTTCTATTTGGTTTAGGATTACTCTTCTCTTATTATGCTTTAATACCAGCAGCTTTAAATTTTTTTTTAGACTATAGTGATGAAGTTATTGAACCATTTTGGTCATTTGAACAATATTTTGAATTTATTCTTGTTCTTTTTTATAGTACGGGATTAGCTTTTCAGATTCCAATTATTCAAATCTTATTAGGATTACTGAATATAACATCTGCTAAGCAGATGTTAAATGCATGGCGTTATATTATATTGATTTCGACCATTATCGGAGCAGTTTTAACACCTTCGACCGATCCATTAACACAATTATTGTTGTCATTAGCAATATTACTGTTATACTTTTCAGGAATAGGTATCCTCTTTTTGATAAAAAATTAATTTATATATACATATATACTTAGAAAGTATTTAATTCATGAGAACTAACAAGTTTTTAAAAAGTCTTTTATTTATTTTAACTATTGGTATAAATTTATTTGGCTTTTGTATTGACAATTCTGTAGCTTATCCAGTTTTCGCACAACAAAATTATGCAAACCCACGTGCGGCAAATGGAAAATTGGCTTGTGCTAATTGTCATTTAAATCAAAAAGCTATTGAAGTTGAAGCCCCCCAAGCAGTACTTCCTAATTCAGTATTTGAAATTGAGATAAAAGTACCATATGATACGACTCGTAAACAAATTGGGGCAAATGGTAAACAGACGGACTTAAATGTTGGTGGTATTTTAATATTACCTAACGGATTTAAATTAGCAGCAAAAAATCAAATTTCACAAGAGGTTAAAGCAAAAAATAAAGGAGTATTTATTTCTCCATATAGTACAGAATATGATAATATTCTAGTTGTTGGACCAATCGCTGGAAAAAAACATCAAGAACTATTATTTCCTGTCGTTGCTCCTGATCCAAGTACAAATTCCAATGTAAAATATTTAACTTATCCTTTATATGCAGGGGGAAACCGCGGACGTGGTCAAGTTTATCCAACTGGTGAAAAAAGTAACGTGAATATTTTTGGTGCAGAAAAATCTGGACAAATTAGTGAAATTGTAATCTCGGAAAAAGGGGCCTCAAATATTACTATCATTAATTCAAATGGTGACAAAACATCACAAGTTATACCAGCTGGTTTAAATCTTACAATTAAACAGGGTGATTTAGTTAAAGTTGAACAGGCACTGAATAGTGATCCAAATGTAGGTGGCTTTGGTCAAGAAGAGACTGAAATTGTTTTACAAAACCCTTTAAGAATTATTGGCTATCTAGCTTTCTGTCTTTGTGTATTATTGACACAAATTTTATTAATTTTAAAGAAAAAACAATTTGAAAAAGTTCAGGCAGCTGAATTAAACTTTTAAAAAAAAGGAATGATCTTTTAATTCTCAGATCATTCTTTTAATCTTAAAAATTAATACAATTCATCTTCTTGATGAACTAAGATTTCGCAATCAGATGTGGCGTAAGTAACACAAGTTAATACAAAACCGGCTTCAACTTGATCTTCATCAAGGAATGACTGTTCTGATTGGTCAATCGTACCTGATTGTACTTTTCCTGCACAGGTTGAGCAAGCCCCTGCTCGACATGAGTAAGGTAGTTCAATACCTTCTTCTTCCGCGACATCTAAAATAAAAGCGTCGCTTTCACACTCTATTGTGGTATTAAGGTCATGCTCGTCACTTATTAGTGTGACTTTATAAGCTGCCATGTAGTATACCTTACCTTTAAAATCGTAAAATACTGAATCAGATTCATATCATTTCGCCCATCCAAAATAAGAACGTTGTACGAATAAAAATACAACGCTCTGACCATAAGTTTAGTTGAAGCGCTGTTTTAAACGACTAGCTTTACCCCGTCTATTTCTTAAATAATAAAGCTTAGCTCTTCTGACTCTCGCTGATTTTAATATTTGAATAGAGGCGATTTTTGGTGAATGAATTAAAAAAATCCGTTCAACACCAATATTTTGTAATACTTTTCGGACTGTTATAGTTGTATTAATAGAACTATTTTTTATAGCAATAACAGTTCCTTCATAAAATTGAACTCTTTCTTTATTTCCCTCAATAATTTTAACACCAACCTTTATGCTATCACCGATTTGAATTTTTGGAAAATCTTTTTTTAAATATTGGTTTTGTAATTCGTTAATAATTTCCTGATGATTGAAGTTTTTCATAGAATTTTAATACGTTTTTAAATATTTTCGTCGTTAATATAATATTACAACCAAAAAAAAAAAAGCACAATATGAAAATTAGATTATCTGCATCCGACTGGGTTCGAACCAGTGACGTTCCAGAGGAAAACGGATTATGAGTCCGGTGCCTTCAACCACTCGGCCACGGATGCATCTATGGAACTGATGGGAATCGAACCCACGTCCATTTAATTGGTATTAGACTATCTTTATGTAAATTTTATTGAAACTATTAAATCCTTAAAACGAGTTTTAAGTATTCTAGACTATGTGACTAGAAAAATCTAGTCATAATGAACAAAAGTATTTAATAAAAGAGTAAAAAATTACTATATTTAGATTTTAAATCTAAAATTAAACAGATTGATGATAATAAAAATAATAAAATTTTTTTAAGAAAATAGAATAACTAAATTTACCTTCTACTCTAAACCATTTTTAAATGTCGAAACCAAGTCAGCCCCTATTTTTCTGTAATATTAAAAATCTAATAAGCATGAAGGGAATCGAACCCTTGACTTTTAGAGTCGGAATCTAATGCTCTATCCACTGAGCTACATGCTTTGTTAAATTAGGTATTTTTAATGTATTTTTAAAAAGAATAATCTAACTAATAGAATTAGATTATTCTTTTAATTTTTAATAATAGATTTTTCCACCACCCCATTTCTCTGTTACAATTTTAGGTTGTAACATAATATGGCCTGCTATCGCGTATAAATCTTCATCTGTAACTGACCGCATACGTGGGTAAATATCTGCACTCTTAATACTTGGATGAACCTCAGCGATCGATTCTAATCCATCATATGTTGTTGGGTTTTTTACATAATCAACCAATGCCGCAATATTATCTCGACGGGGAGTGGCTAAACTTAGTGCTTCTGGATCTAATCCTACATTAGGATTAGTTTTTGTAATACCACCAGTATGGCAGGCACCACAAGTTGCATTGAATAGACGTTTTCCACGTTTAACTTGTTCAGGTGTTAAAACTGTTGTTGTACCACTGCCATCAACTATTACTGTACGCGTTGCTTCATCTAAATCAATGGCTGAAGCACTTGTTACAAAAATGCCGAATAGAGAGAAAAATAAGACAATACAAACTATAGAATATTTTTTAAACATAATTTTTATAAAATTAATTTGTATGATTGAAACCAAGAAACTTTGATGATTAATATTTAATCATTACCTTCTTCTTTATTTTTAAATTTTATTAAATTGGATAGTAGTCCCCGTAAACGAATATTTTCCCAACCTGCTACTAGTAAGGAAAGGATAATTAAAACTTGGCTAAATAAAAGAATAGGATCTAAACGCCATCCATGAACAATTAAAATACAACTATAAAGTAAACCAATTGTTGCGAAAAAAATATCTTCATCTCTTGCAACTTCAGGTTTAACTATCCGAAGCAAATATAATAATATAACCCCAAACCCTAAAATAAAACCTAATAGAATATTCGGGCCAAAACCAATATTTATCATAGTTAAATTTTCCTTATGTTGACTATAAATAATAAATTGAAAATTTATGACCGTGTAATTCGATCACTTTTACTTATAATTACAAGTGCAACTCCAATTCCTAATACAACAATACTACCTGCTACTAAACTAGATATAAAATTTGCTAATGAACTTGTCATTTGTACTTCCGTTTTGCTTTAAAATAAAAATTAAAATTAACTACACTACTAATTGTATCAGTAAAAATAAAAAAAACACAATTAAAAGTATAATATTCAAAATAACTTTTATTTTCTAAAGGTATATTGAGAAATGTATGATTGAAAGAAAAAATATTATTAAAATTATTATTTTATATTCATTTTAAAAACTTTACTCATTCTTACAAATGTTCAAAGTGATTTAACTTTTTTTGTTTTTACTAAAAACAAAAAAACTACACTACTCTAGCTATTAATAAAAAAGTTTTTAGGGGTATTAAAGGTTCCAAATTCGTGCATTATTTTAGGTATAGCTTTATTACTAATTTTTATTGATAATTCTATGCTGCTATTTTACAATTCTGACATATTAAATTTTTTTCTAAAAATTATAAAAAGGCTATACCCAATATAGATTATAATAAATTTATTCAAAATAATCAATCATTAAAAGAAATCTATTGTTATTTTTAGTTAAGTTTATTATAATATATAATAAGCCCGGATAGCTCAGTTGGTAGAGCAGTGGATTGAAGATCCTCGTGTCACCAGTTCGAATCTGGTTCTGGGCAATTATTTTAGGCTATTATATTCAGAAAATTTTGTATATTGTGCTTCAAATTCTAGTTTTATTGTTCCTATAGGTCCATTTCTATGTTTGGCAATAATTACTTCTGCACTTTTAGAGTCCAAATTATTAGAATTATAATAACTATCTCTATATAACATTAATACTAAATCGGCATCTTGTTCAATAGAGCCACTTTCTCTTAGATCAGATAATATTGGACGTTTATTAATTCTACTTTCTACAGTTCGACTTAATTGTGAAAGAGCAATTATTGGTACATTAAATTCTCGAGCCATAAGTTTTAAAGATCGAGTAATGTTTGATAGTTCTTGTACACGATTATCCATCTGAATGTTGGGATTTTGCATTAATTGTAAATAATCAATAATAATTAATCCAACTTGTGTTTGTTCAAAAATTATTTTTTTGATTTTCTGACGGATATCAGAAATGGAAAGATTTGGTGTATCATCAATAAAAAATGGTAAGGCTGATAACTTTCTAATTATTTTATTTAAGATTAACCAATCCTCTTTTGAAATATCACCGGAACGTAGCCGTAAATGGTTTATTTCGGCTTCTGACGCTAATAATCTATAAATTAATTGTTCTTTCGACATTTCTAAACTGAAAAATAAAATCGGTAATTTGTATATCTTAATTATATTAACTGCAACTTTTAAACACAAAGCAGTTTTCCCCATAGAAGGCCGACCTGCGATAATAATTAAATCAGAATTTTGAAAACCTTGGATAATCGAATCTAAATCATAAAAGCCTGAGGATAAGCCAGGTAAAATCGGTTGCAAACATTTTTGTTTTAAATTAAGAAGAATTTTTGTAAATAAATCTGCACTACTTAATAAATTTTGTGATTGAATTCGACTTGTTAGATTAAGTACCTCGGTTTCGAAATCATTTAATAAATATTCTAATGGAATATTCGTTATATAACTTGAATTAATAGCTTTATAACCTAAATGAATTAAAGAACGTCTTAAAAATTTATCTTGGATTAATCTAATATAGTCTTTTAAATATAGTAAATTTGGAATTTGATTTATCAGTTCACTTAAGACTTTTACACCTCCTATTTCATTTAAGATGCCATTATCTTTTAAAAAAGTTGTCAGTGTTATTATATCGACTGGAATTTTTTTTTTATGCATCAGAGTAATAGCTCTATAAATTTCTTGGTGATTTTTAAAATAAAACGTTTCTGTTGCCAAATTATTCAATGATAAATTAAGAGCCTCTTTACTATTTAATAGACTACTTAAGACAATTTTTTCCGCTAAAAAATTATGGGGTAAATACTTATTTATTATAAATTGATTTATATTTTTATTGGGTAGTTGCATATTAAAAAATATTAAAGGTTGTCTGTTACGAAATAAAGATTAAAGTCTTGCTTTTTTCTAAATTTCTAATTATATTAATTGTGTGCGTCCTTAGTTCAGTTGGTAGAACGCTAGTCTCCAAAATTAGATGTCGAGGGTTCAAATCCTTCAGGGCGCGTTTCTCTTTTTAATAAGGGGTTTAATATTTCATTTGAAAGAATTTTAAAAAAATAAAAAAGTTAAGTAGATATTTCAAATACGTGTTTTTATTTTTATTAACTTTATCTCATATTTTATGGCAAAAAAAATAACTGCATTAATTAAATTGGCTTTACCAGCTGGAAAAGCTACACCAGCACCACCGGTTGGTCCCGCCTTAGGGCAACATGGTGTAAATATTGCTGCTTTCTGTAAAGAATATAATGCAAAAACTGGAGATAAAACGGGTCTTATTATTCCAGTAGAAATATCTGTATATGAAGATAGGAGTTATACTTTTATCCTTAAAACTCCACCTGCTTCAGTTTTATTAGTAAATGCAGCCAAAATTAAAAAAGGATCAGCAACTCCTAATCGGGTTAGTGTAGGTTCAATTACTAATGTTCAACTAGAAGAGATTGCTAGTATTAAATTACCCGATTTAAATACTAATAAACTTGAGAGTGCGAAAAAAATTGTTGAGGGAACTGCCCGGAATATGGGTATTTCTATTTTAGATTAATTTGTTGTTTATAAATTTATTAATAGAAAAAGTATATGCGAAAATTATCGCGTCGTCAAAAAGAAAATCGTAGAAAAACTGAAAAGATTCTTTATACAAACTTAGAAGAAGCGATTCAAGTTCTTAAAGAAACAGCGACAGCAAAATTTGTCGAAACAGTTGAACTGCATGCTAATTTAAATATTGATCCAAAATACGCAGATCAACAATTACGTACAACAGTAACATTACCAAATGGGGTTGGAAAAATCGTTAAAGTTGCTGTTTTAACTAACGAAGCAAATTTGACTATAGCGAAAGAAAATGGCGCTGATATTGTAGGTAGTGATGACTTAATTCAAGAAATTAGTCAAGGAAATCTTAATTTTGATCTCTTATTAGCTACTCCGGATATGATGCCCAAATTGGCTAAACTTGGACGAGTTTTAGGACCTAAGGGTTTAATGCCATCTCCAAAATCGGGGACAGTTACAACTACATTAGCCGATACCTTATCTGAATTTAAGAAAGGAAAATTTGAATATAAAGCTGATAAAACAGGTATTGTTCATGTTAGTTTTGGTAAATCAGATTTTTCAAATAACCAATTGTTAGAGAATTTACAAGCTTTATATAAATCGATTGAACAAAATCGTCCAGCGGGTGTAAAAGGTAAATATTTTAAAAACTTATATATTTGCACTAGTATGGGTCCTTCACTTCAATTAGATTTAACCATTTTTGCTTAATACATATTTTTTAGAAAAAATTTCATATGTCAGAAAAAACCGATCAAATTATCGAAGATTTAAAAACGTTAACTTTATTAGAAGCATCAGAGTTAGTAAGTAAAATCGAAGAAACTTTTAATGTGGATGCATCTGCAAGTGTAGGTGGTACAATGGTAATGGCTGGTCCAGCAGCTACCGAAGAAGTGGAAGAAAAAACAGAATTTAACGTTATGTTGGACGAAGTTCCTGCTGATAAAAAAATCGCAGTCTTAAAAGTTGTTCGTGTATTAACTGGATTAGGTTTAAAAGAAGCAAAACAACTCGTTGAATCAACACCTAAACAAGTTCAAGAAGGGGTTAATAAAGAAACAGCTGAAGATGTCAAAAAACAAATTGAAGACGCTGGTGGTAAGGTATCATTAGTTTAATTTGTTATGTATAATGGATAAAATATTAATTTTTATCCATTATACATAATGTCAAATTATTTAGGCTTTCTTTCTTAATCGTTTACCAATAACCTAATGAAATTGCTTTATCAATTGGTACACAAGCTCCAACGCCTAACCAAACTGCTGTGAAAAATCCGAAAATAAACATTAAACTAGCAATAGGGCGACGGAAAGGGTTTTGAAATTTATTAACATTTTCAATGAATGGTATAGTAATTAAACCAGCAGGTACTGCTGCCATTGCTAAAACACCTAATAATTTATTCGGTAGAACACGTAATAAATTAAAAGTAGGGAAAAAATACCATTCTGGTAAAATTTCTAAAGGTGTATTAAATGGATCCGCTGGTTCTCCTAGTTGCGTTGGTGCCATTACACCTAAACCAATACAACATGCAAATGTTCCTAAAATACAAACGGGGAAAACATATAATAGATCATTCGGCCAAGCAGGTTCACCATAATAATTATGGCCCATTCCTTTAGCAAGTTTTGCTCTTAATTTTGGATCTGTTAAATCGGGTTTCTTAATTACTGACATATAGTTTCCTTATTATAAAAAATTAATATTTATTTCCTAAAATTAAAGTGGTCCTGAAATACCTTGTTTACGGATCATTAAAAAGTGTGTTAACATTAAAACAGCAGCAGCTAATGGTAAAACAAAGGTATGGGCACTATAAAAACGTGTTAATGTGCTTTGACCTACACTCTCTCCCCCACGTAATACTAAAACTAGAGGAGGGCCAACGATAGGAACAGCTGCAGGAACACCGGTTACAATCTTACAAGCCCAAAACCCTACTTGATCCCATGGTAAAGAGTATCCAGTAACCCCAAAAGAAACTGTAACAACAGCCAGAATAACTCCAGTTACCCATGTAAGTTCACGAGGTTTTTTAAACCCCCCTGTTAAATAAACTCTAAACACATGTAAAACCATCATCATTACCATCATACTTGCTGACCAGCGATGTACTGACCGAATTAACCAACCAAAATTAACACTAGTCATAATGTATTCAACAGATGCAAACGCATCAACCACACTTGGTCGATAATAGAATGTCATAGCAAATCCAGTAGCTACCTGAACTAAGAAACATGTAAAGACTATCCCACCAAAACAATAAAAAATATTAACATGTGGTGGTACATATTTACTTGAAATATCATCTGCAATCGCTTGAACTTCTAATCGTTCTTCGAACCAATCGTAGACTTTGCTCATAAATTTTTTTTCTAGAAAATAAAACACGGCTAAGCAAAATTTATAAGTAGAAGAGATTAGAGTTTATTATATTCCTCCAAGATATTAAAAGGCGAGAGTGGGATTCGAACCCACGGAATCCGTAAAGATTCATCTGATTTCAAATCAGACGCAATCGACCAACTCTGCCATCTCGCCAAAAGATTAGTGATATCACTAATCTTATAATTATTATAAAAATCAAATCTCGTAAGTAGTATTTCCACTAAATTTAATTGAAGCAGGGTTAGGGTTTTTTCCTATCGAAAAATTTCGACTATTGATTGCCGTCCGACCGGGATTGACTTTTTCTGGAAAAACTCCATCTTTAGGGTGTAAATATTGAACTTCACCACTTGGAAAAATCCTATATATTTTATAATCGTTTATTTTAAAAGTCCGGAGTTGGGTACCTAATGCTAAGCATTGTTCTTTTCTAGCTAAATACAATAAATTTTCTCCATTACGCATTATAGCTGCGCCACCTGTTGGCATTTCAAAAATCTGTTCTTTTTTGCTAGTCCAAGTAATTGCGTATTTTTCTTCAACTTCGGCCGCTCGTAGCCAGCCACCTGTGCTTCCACCGAAAGTCGGGAATGGTGTTTGTAAATTTAATGTCATACGTAAAACCTTATCATTATTTAACGTTCAATATACTATTTTAATAAAAAACTTGATAATTTCTCGCTAACTTATAAAATTTTCTAGCGGAGAATGGATTTGAACCATTGACCTTCGGGTTATGAGCCCAACGAGCTACCAGACTGCTCTACTCCGCGTGACGAATTAACTTTCTATCATCAGTGTAACAATAAAGAATCTTTTTGTCTACAAATTAAATAAGGATTCTTTAAATTGAAATGTTAAATTTAACTGCTAATAAAAAATAACAGGTAATAAATAACCAAGTAAGTTGATTCAAAAACTTTTCCGCCGAATTAGCAGACCCCATTAAATTCGTATTCATAGAAAAATTATTTAAGCCTCCGCTGTTAGGAATTCGAATAAGAATTATTAAAATTAAAAAAAGACTCAATAATGACCAAATAATTTTTAACATAATTTTTAATTTATAAATAAGAAAACAAAAAAACAACTGGAAAGATTATTTTAATTTTTAAAACCAGTTGTTTTTTTGATTATTTTTCAGTCTCAAAAATTTCTTCAAAAACTTTGATAACTTTATTTCCGGAATCAATAGATTCTAATGGATCTTTTCTTAAACGATGGCGTAAACATAAAGTAATAATTTTTGAAATATCTTCAATTGTGACTTTTGTTTGCCCATTGTAAGCCGCATATGCTTTCGCTGCTCTGTTTGTTACAATATCACCACGTAATCCATCTACATCTAATTGGCTACATACTTCTGAGATTTTTACTCTTAATTCATAATCAAGTTGAACTTGAGGTAAAACTTTTTGAGCACTTACTATACGATCACGTAATTCTTGTTGTTGGGTCTCATACTTTTCAACCCATAGATCTGGTGTTTGATCAAAAGATGTTCTTTCTTCCACTACTTTTACACGTAATTTTGGATCTTTAACAGTTCTTATTTCTGCATGCATACCAAATCTATCTAACAGTTGTGGACGTAATTCACCCTCTTCTGGATTACCAGAACCAACTAATACAAAACGTGCTGGATGTCTTATTGAAATACCTTCTCTTTCTACTGTATTCCAACCAGAAGCTGCTGAATCTAATAATATATCAACTAAATGATCGTCTAATAAATTAACTTCATCTACGTATAGAATTCCCCGATTTGCTTTTGCTAACAAGCCTGGTTCAAAAGCTTTTATTCCTTCTGTTAAAGCTTTTTCAATATCAATTGTACCACAAACTCGATCTTCAGTTGCCCCTAAAGGTAAATCTACCATGGGAATTTTGATAAGTTCTGTTTCAATTTTTTCCTCATTTTGAACCGCAAGTTTAACTTCATTACTCATTAAATCTAAATCAGATTTATGTGAATTAAACGGATCATCTTTAACTATTTCAATCTCTGGAAGTAAATCAGCAATTGCTCGAATTGTCGTAGATTTTCCAGTACCACGGTCTCCCATAATCATAACACCACCGATTTTTGGATCAATTACATTTAATTGTAAGGCCAATTTCATTTCTTCTTGCCCGACGATTGCAGTAAAAGGAAATACAGGGGTACTAAATTTTTTTGATTTTTCTATCACCATATTTTTTAATTTAAAAATAATCGAATTTTGTTATTGATAAAGTGTTGAAGCTAAACGAATAGCTAAAACACTTGCTAATAATGCAATTAGTAATATTGTATAAACTTGAAAATCAGAAACCATAATTTATTCCTTTAGTTTTATATTAATTTAGAAAGTTTATTAACTCTACGGATTTAAAATAAATGACTTTTCCTAACATTTTTGTATACTCTAAATTATAGCATAATTTTCAAAAGTTTAACTAACACTTAATGATAATTATAATTTGACAATTTATTTAAAACACTAAGTCTGAAACAGTTATTTTTTATGGATATTCTATATAACAAATCTTAAACCTTTAAATTAGAAAGAAACAACAAAAGAAAAAAGAAAATTCGCTTCTAAAATGCCAATAATGGATGGGACAGAAAAGTAAGTTGAAATATAATTAAAAAAATTAAAGCATAAGAAAAATCTAAAGATACTAAGTCTAAGTAAGTTAGAAAAAAATTATTGAGGGCGCCGATCGAAATTAGTAATGTACTTATTAAGGCAATTTTAAAAGTTTATAAAAATGGTGAAAGTCTTATAAAATTAAGATAGGAAAGAAGTTATAATTGGGTTTTGCTAAGATCAATATATATATTTTTTTTTTGAAAAAAAAAATTCAACATTTAGTGACCCAAATGATAGTAGATCAATTAAGAGCATCCTAAAAGAATTAGGAAAACACTAACTAAAATAAAATATAAGGTGGTTTAAAAATTATTTAATTTGGGTCGATTTAAGGGTTAAATTTCTTATTTTGGATAAACTCGACTAAGCTTAAGCTAGAGTAAACTATCGTTTCTAAGATCTCTATTTCCTTAGAACAAAAATCAAAATCGATATTTTATAAAAATTTAATGTCACTAACAATAGAAAAGATAAAGTAGGTTTTGCGATTTATTAGCTTTTTTTGAATAATTAGTAAAAATTATTTCTTTGTTAACGTATAATAATTTATAGAAGCTGATAAGAGCATAGTAAAAATTATAAAGTATAGGTTTACTTAATAAATAATTTTATCTTAAGGATTATAAAATATGGTCGTTGTTATTGGACAAAACCAAGAACGTGGCTTATTTGATCTTGTTGATGATTGGTTAAAAAAAGATCGATTCGTTTTCATTGGCTGGTCAGGTTTATTATTATTCCCTACAGCTTATTTAGCAACTGGTGGTTGGTTAACAGGAACTACATTCGTAACATCTTGGTATACTCATGGTTTAGCAAGTTCTTATTTAGAAGGGTGTAATTTTTTAACTGCAGCTGTTTCAACACCAGCAAATAGTATGGGACATTCGCTTTTACTTTTATGGGGTCCTGAAGCACAAGGTGATTTTACTCGTTGGTGTCAAATCGGCGGTCTTTGGGCATTTGTAGCATTACATGGTGCTTTTGGATTAATTGGCTTTTGTTTACGTCAATTTGAGATTGCAAGATTAGTAGGTATTAGACCATATAATGCAATCGCATTCTCAGGACCGATTGCTGTATTTGTTTCTGTATTCCTATTATATCCGTTAGGCCAAGCAAGTTGGTTCTTTGCACCAAGTTTTGGTGTTGCGGCAATTTTCCGATTCTTACTATTTTTACAAGGGTTCCATAACTGGACATTAAATCCATTTCATATGATGGGTGTTGCTGGTATTTTAGGTGGTGCTTTACTTTGTGCAATTCATGGTGCCACTGTAGAAAATACTTTATTTGAAGATGGTGATGCTGCAAATACATTCCGTGCATTTACACCAACACAATCTGAAGAAACGTATTCTATGGTAACTGCTAACCGCTTTTGGTCACAAATTTTTGGTGTAGCATTTTCTAATAAACGTTGGTTACATTTCTTTATGTTATTTGTTCCTGTTACTGGATTATGGACAAGTGCAATCGGTATCGTTGGTTTAGCATTAAATTTACGTGCATACGATTTTGTTTCACAAGAATTACGTGCAGCTGAAGATCCTGAATTTGAAACATTCTATACGAAGAATATTTTATTAAACGAAGGTATTCGCTCGTGGATGGCAGCACAAGATCAACCACATGAAAACTTTGTATTCCCTGAGGAGGTATTACCACGTGGAAACGCCCTTTAATAGTAGTATAGCAGGTCGTGACATTGAATCAACAGGCTTTGCTTGGTGGAGTGGAAACGCTCGTTTAATCAATGTTTCAGGTAAATTATTAGGAGCCCATGTAGCTCATGCCGGTTTAATGGTATTTTGGGCTGGTGCAATGGTATTATTTGAGGTATCTCATTTTGTTCCAGAAAAACCTTTATATGAACAAGGTTTTATCTTAATTCAACATTTAGCAACTTTAGGCTATGGTATAGGTCCTGGTGGAGAAATTACAAGTACTGTACCTTATTTTGCTGTAGGTGTTATTCATTTAATTTCATCAGCTGTTTTAGGATTTGGTGGAATTTACCATTCTTTATTAGGCCCAGATACTTTAGAAGAATCATTCCCATTCTTTGGTTATGATTGGCGTGATAAAAATAAAATGACTACTATCTTAGGGATTCATTTATGTGTTCTAGGAATAGGTTCATTCTTATTAGTTATCAAAGCAATGTATTTAGGTGGTGTATATGATACATGGGCACCGGGTGGTGGCGATGTTCGTTTTATTACAACTCCTACTTTAAACCCTATCGTAATTTTTGGTTATGTATTCCGATCTCCATTTGGAGGAGACGGCTGGGTAGTTGCTGTTAACAATATGGAAGATATTGTTGGTGGTCATATCTGGGTTGGTATTCTATGTATTGTTGGTGGTATTTTCCATATCTTTACAAAACCTTTTGCTTGGGCAAGACGTGCATTTGTATGGTCTGGAGAAGCTTATCTTTCATATAGTTTAGCAGCTATAGCTCTAATGGGTTGGACAGCTGCTTTATATTCTTGGTATAATAATACAGCATATCCTAGTGAACTTTATGGACCAACAGGCCCAGAAGCTTCACAATCTCAAGCTTTTACATTTTTAGTTAGAGATCAACGTTTAGGAGCAAATGTTTCTTCAGCTCAAGGTCCTACAGGCTTAGGGAAATATTTAATGCGTTCACCAAGTGGCGAAATTATTTTTGGTGGTGAAACTATGCGTTTCTGGGATTTACGTGCACCATGGGTTGAACCATTACGTGGTCCTAACGGTTTAGATATTAACAAAATTAAAAATGATATTCAACCTTGGCAAGAACGTCGTGCCGCTGAATATATGACACATGCACCTTTAGGGTCATTAAATTCAGTAGGTGGTGTAGCAACAGAAATTAATTCTGTTAATTACGTATCACCACGTTCATGGTTATGTTGTTCTCACTTCTTTTTAGCCTTCTTCTTCTTAGTAGGTCATTGGTGGCATTCAGGTCGTGCAAGAGCAGCAGCAGCAGGCTTTGAAAAAGGTATTAATCGTGCTAATGAGCCAGTATTATCTATGCGTCCTATTGATTAATTTTTAATAAATTTTATCCAGTGTTTAAACATTGGATAAAATTAAACTTTTTTCTAGTTAATTTTGTGAGTATACTTTTATTCTTATTCTATAAATTGTAAAAATAACACATATAGTTTTTAAGATAAATTATAAAATTTTTGGGTTACCTGGGACTCGAACCCAGAACAAATCGGTTAAAAGCCGAGTACTCTACCATTGAGTTAGCAACCCTATTCAAAATAATATCATACTAAGACATAATTATTAAAGTATTTACTTAAAAAAAAAATTATCTAGAGTATAATTACATTAATTATTAATAATTTATATTTACTTTACTATTTTTCAACTAAAATAATTAGTAACGTTATAGGTTATTTTATTATTTAAAATTTTAATAAAAATTTATAAATTAAGGATTTAAAAAATGGTTAATTGGCAAGTTCTAAATCAAATAGTGGCAACTGGTGCTATTATGCTAGCAGGTCCAGCAGTAATTGTATTATTAGCTTTGAAAAAAGGTAATCTTTAATAAATTAAAAATTAGTTTTTCAATATAAAAAGTTTTAAGGAATTCTTATGATAACAGCTTTAGTAACTATATTAGTTTTAATTTCATTAGGTTTAATTGTAACAGTTCCAGTAGCTTTAGCGACTCCCGGAGAATGGGAAGATTCAAAAGGAAAGTTTAATAGACTTTTTCAAATTTGGGTAGGTCTCGTTATTGTTATTGCAGCGGCTGATGGTATTTCATCATCAATTTAATTACCTTAGAAATTGTAGTTTAAACTATAATTTCTAAGGTAATTAAATTGTTTTAAACTATTGACATATTACGGAGATTAGTATAATATATATTGTTATAGTTGCGGGCATAGCTCAGTGGTAGAGCGCAACCTTGCCAAGGTTGATGTCGCGCGTTCGAATCGCGTTGCCCGCTAACTAGTTTTAAATAGGCTAGTTTAAGAAAAATATACAAAAATTAAATTTTGAATAAAATGAGCCCCCATCGTCTAGAGGCCTAGGACAGCTCCCTTTCACGGAGCAGACAGGGATTCGAATTCCCTTGGGGGTATTAAAAGTTAATATGCTTTAATTTAATTAAAGTAGCTTGACAACAATAATACTATTGTGCGATCATATAATTTATTTATTTAAGAAAAACTAATAAACTGTTAAGTGAATATACTCATAACAAACTATTTATTAAATCTTACTACCACATTAAATTCTAAGGGTTGGGGTCCTGAATCAGATTATATTTCTATGAATATTTTTGATAGTTTTTGTTATAAATTAAAAGAAATTTCAACATATGGTTTTACCATTGAAGAATTTCAACGAGCCATACTAATTTTATGTTTTATTCGTTTCATAATTTATTCATTTAGATATAATTTCGTTACGTCGTTTAAAATCTGTTCTATTGGATTAATATCCTGTATTCTTTGGGCAATGGCTTTAAATGATTGTATAGGTGCTTATTATCCAAATTTAGCATTACATCCGTTACTTCGAAATGCATATAGAGAAGAGATCATATATAGAGAAGGGGCTCAGTATCGAGCAGCAGAAAGAATTTTTAATGATCTTATAAAACAAACAAATACACCTTATGATTTTGATTGGATAACGCCTATTTTTGCCAAAATCCCCGAAGTATTTAGTCATATAACCGACCCAATTTACGTGTTTATTAGAAAAGATTTAATTACTACACTAGCAACAATTTATAAAACTAACATAAAACCAATGAGCTCGATGTTTCTTTACGTTGGTTGGGTTCGTGTTGGAAAAAAGTATTGTCCTTATCATATCAGATGGCATTTTACTTTTATTACACTTTATAATACTTTTATACCTTATCTATTTAAATCTGCTCTTCGAGCTCGAGTTTTTTTAAGTAAAGTTTTAATCCCAGAAAGAAGATATATAGAAGCGGAGAACCTTCGAATTTATTTAGGAGCTTGGGCATTTGTACATATTACTTTTGTTATGCTTGCTATGTTACACGCAATATTTTCTCAATACTTTTATGTTCCATTTCTTACTTATAGTGTTGAGTTACACGTAGGAAAACGACCAAAAGATAGTATTTATAGTGGTGGTTATACAGCGTGGCAAGATGATTTTATATTCTATAATATAAAATTTCGTGATACATTGCGTTTATGGTGGGGATTTTTAGGTAGGGGTAGAAAAAAATAATTTCTCAATAAAAAAGGAAAGAAAAAATAACATTTAATTATAAATTGAAATCGTATTTATGAATACAATTTCAATTTATAATTAAATGTTATTTTTAAAGTGATGATCCTAAACCAGAATACGCTCCGTAAAAAAATAAACTAAGTACTGTAATTGCAGCTAAACCACCTACTAAACCTACAAGCCATAAAGGAACTCTACCAGTATTAGACATATAAAAAACTCCTGCTTAGAATTGTTAATTAAAGAAATAACTTGAAAATAATACAGCTAAAACAAAAATTAATAAAAGTCCCCAATAAAGAGATGTTCGATTTAATTCTACTGCTTGTTTATTAGGATTTGGACCTGTCATAAATTTTACCTCATATATTAATTATTAATTTATCTTTGAATAAATTGCATTGCTGTAATTCCACCTAAAAAGAAAACGGTTGGAACAGCTAGGCCATGAATTGCTAACCAACGAAAAGTAAAAATCGGATAAGCTACTGGCTGATTAATATTGTTTGTCATAAATTTTACCTCTTTATAAACCTTTAGTTAAATCTTCTAATTCTTGTTTTGCACTGAAACGATCGTTTACTAATGGTATTTGTTGTCTATCTTGCGTAAAATATTCATTTGGTCTTGGTGTACCAAAAACATCATACGCTAATCCTGTACTAATAAATAACCAGCCAGAAACAAAGAGAGATGGAATAGTTATACTATGAATAATCCAATACCGAACACTTGTTATAATATCTGAAAACGGACGTTCACCTGTAGATCCACCAGACATAATTATGTAATCTCCTTTAACAAAAGTAATTGTTACTCATTCTAAAACTTAACCAAAAGCGGGCAGGGGGAATCGAACCCCCATCATTAGCTTGGAAGGCTAAGGTTTTACCACTAAACTATGCCCGCATATTTTAATTATATAATTATGCGGGTATAAAAAGCAATAAAATTTTAAAGATTTTCTAGTTTTAACTCTAGGAATTTAGCTAAATCCGCCGCTTGATCTTCTAAATTTGAAATTGTATTGGGCTGTTGAACAGGCGTTAATGGTATTTTTCGTTCATCTTTTAAACATAAATAAATAATACGTTTTGGGTTTAATCCCTCAGAAATTTTAATTCCAATTGCTCTAATATTATTTAAAGGATATGTAAGAAGAATTTCACGGTTTTTTCCAGGGAAGCCTTTTCGGACTATTTTTACCAACTTTTCGTTTTTATTATATTCATTGTATCCGCCACCAATATCCCAAATTAAAGTCAAAAGTGTATAAATACTTAAAGACAAACTTAAAGTCCCGTAAAAAATCATAACAATTCCTTGCGGAATAAAAACTAACTTGGTTGAATTTGTAAATGGTAATAAATTAATACCCAAATAACTTGATAAACCTGCTAAAAGAAAACTAAAACCCCCAATAAAAAGAAAAAACGTCCAAAAATAATTACTAAAACGTCGTGATCCATTAATGTTATCTTGACGAATATTATTAGGCATAGTTTAAGATTAAATAAAAAATTAAATTAACTTAATTGATTTTAATCCTAAAAATAAGCCCGAAGCAAGGGCAAAACAGAATCCTAATAATAAAAAGTAGTCGATTGCAACTGTCATAAATATCTTTTTGCTTTATAAAAATGAAGTTTATAAAAATTTTTATATATATTAATATATATTATATAGTAATCTATATAAAAATTTTGGTTGGGATAAATTTTCATTGATTTTTAAATACCGTAGACTAATTTAAAAATTCTACTATTAATTTTATTAAAATTTAAGTTAAAATTATGGCTAATTTTATTAAACCTTATAATGATGATCCTTTTGTCGGACATTTAGCGACTCCTATAACATCATCGGCATTAACACGAGCTCTTTTAAAAAATTTACCAGCATATCGCTTTGGATTAACCCCTTTATTACGGGGATTGGAAATTGGTTTAGCTCATGGCTATTTTTTAATTGGTCCTTTCGCTAAATTAGGTCCATTACGGAATTCTGAAATGGCTCTTTTTGCCGGTTTTCTTTCTACAATTGGATTAATTCTTATTTTAACTCTTGGATTAACTATTTATGGTTCTGCAGCTTTTGGTCAAAAAAAATTGATTACTGAAACCGGGTCTAATAATACTCAGCTTCAAACAAAAAAGTCTTGGGATCAATTTAAAGGTGGGTTTTTTGTCGGTGGTTGTGGAAGTGCTGGTTTTGCTTTCATATGCCTTTCCAGTCTTCCCAATTCTATTTTAAGTTAAATATTTACAAAAATAAAATAAATCGGTTATATTTTTAACCGATTTATTATATGAATTATCAATCTTATTTATCCTATGGTTACGATGTCTACACAGTCCATAAATTTACAAGAAGAATACGCTAAAACAGACATAGCTAAAATATTAAATTTACTTGATGAAGAATTAGTAGGTTTAGCTCCTGTTAAAGCAAGAATTAGAGAAATTGCCGCTTTATTATTAATAGATAAATTAAGAAAAAATTTAGGTATTACAGCGGGTAGTCCAGGCTTACATATGTCATTTACCGGTAGTCCTGGTACAGGAAAGACAACGGTTGGGTTAAAGATGGCTGATATTTTATTTCAACTAGGTTATATAAAAAAGGGGCATTTATTAACTGTAACTCGAGATGATTTAGTAGGACAATATATCGGTCATACTGCTCCTAAAACAAAAGAAGTTTTAAAAAAAGCTATGGGAGGGGTACTGTTTATTGATGAAGCTTATTATTTATATAAACCAGATAATGAGCGTGATTACGGATCGGAAGCTATCGAAATTTTACTACAAGTTATGGAAAATCAAAGAGATGATTTAGTAGTGATTTTAGCTGGTTATAAAAAGCCGATGGATAAATTTTATGAATCAAATCCAGGTTTATCATCAAGGATTGCAAATCACATTGACTTCCCAGATTACTCAACTGAAGAATTATTAAAAATTGCTAAAATGATGCTTGAAGAACAACAATATCAATTAACATTCGAAGCTGAAACAGCTTTAACACAATATATAACAAAGCGAAAAGAAAAACCATTATTTGCTAATGCTCGTAGTATTAAAAATGCCTTAGATAGAGCGCGAATGCGTCAAGCAAACAGGATCTTTGATAGTCGTGGGCAAGTCTTAACAAAAAAAGAATTAGTGAATATTGAAGCTGAAGATATTTTACAAAGTACTGTCTTTGATTCGTAAATTAAAAATTCTACAAGTTTTTAATTTTTATTAAAACTTTTTTGATTACAAATAAAATTATGAGTTTACTTATCGTTGGCGGAACAGGAACACTAGGTCGTCAAATTGTTCTTCAAGCCTTAACTAAAGGATATCAAGTACGTTGTTTAGTAAGAAATTTACGGAAAGCTAACTTTTTAAAAGAATGGGGTGCAGAACTAGTCTATGGAGATTTAACTTTACCAGAAACCATACCGCCGAGTTTACGAGGTATTACAGCAGTAATTGATGCTTCTACTAGTCGACCTTCCGATATCTCTACTAAAAAAGTAGACTGGGATGGTAAATTAGCATTAATTGATGCAGCAAAAACAGCAAATGTTCAACGTTTTATTTTCTGTTCAACATTAAATTTAGAACAATTCCCGACAATCCCTTTAATGAAAATGAAACAAGGAATTGAAATTAAATTGAAAGAATCAAATATTCCCTATACTATTTTTCGTTTAACGGGTTTTTATCAGGGTTTGATTGAGCAATATGCAATTCCAATTTTAGAAGATTTACCCATTTGGATTACAAATGAAAATACATGCGTTTCATATATGGATACGCAAGATATTGCTAAGTTTTGTTTACGTGCTTTTCAACTCCCCCAAACGGAAAATAAAACTTTTTTATTAGGTGGACCCAAAGGTTGGTTATCCAATGAAATAATTAAGTTGTGTGAACAATTAGCAGGGCAATCCGCTACGATTAAACGAATTCCAATTTATTTATTAAAATTATCAAGTCAAGTATTGGGGTTTTTTGAGTGGGGTCAAAATATTAGTGATCGTTTAGCTTTTGTAGAAATTTTAAATGTTGAAAATAATTTTTCTAAATCCACTTTCGATTTGTATAAATTATTTAAAATTGACCCTGGTGATATTATTCAATTGGATGCTTATTTTTTAGAGTATTTTGTTCGATTATTAAAACGATTAAAAGATATCAATTTTGAAGATGTTCAGAAACAACGTAATTTAGTGATTTAACTTTAGTTACTGTATGAACTATAGTATTTTAATTGTTAAAATTCTTGCCGCGCCTGAACAAATTTTTTTGAAAGAAGATATACCAGTGACTAAAATTAAAGTCAAATTGGTACAGACTCGAACAACGTCGTTGTCGAATGATGTATTTACTATATTTATTTGGGGTAATGTATCTTCTGATATAATTAAATATTATATTACAGATGATTATGTAGTTATTGAAGGTTATATTTCGTTAAAGGAAAATAAATTAAATTTACAAAATTCTTTAACGAATACGGAAATTAGGATTTCCATATTAAATATTTATCCTTTTACTAAAATAATTTCTTCCTAATAAATTTTATAAAACGATATTTAATAAAAGTATTTATAATTTCAATATTTTAGTATAATTAATATTATTAGGAATATTTTCTAGGAAAAATTCAATGTTAACTCTAAAAATTTTAGTATATACAGCAGTAATCTTTTTTGTTTCTTTATTTATTTTTGGTTTTCTTTCAAGTGATCCATCACGAAACCCAAATCGTAAAGATCTCGAGTAATTTTTCATTTATCAAATTCTTTGAGTTTAATTTCTATACAATTAAATAGATTCAAATTTTTGGATTACATTTCCATGAGATAGAGTCTAAGAAAGTTTACTTTTCTTAAAATTATAAGAATATTATAATTTTAAGAAAAGTAAACTTTCTTCTTATTAAATTTTATTAGTTTATATTATCGATTGAGATATTTTTAGTTTTAAATTCTTGCGAAGTTTTACTTTAACTTTTTGATTTTTGTTCTTAATTCTGATATAATCTTTTTAAAAATCTCTTAGGTTAGTTATTTTTTTGATAGCTATAAAATGAAAAAAGTAATCTAAACCAACTTTTTAATTTAGTTAAAAAAAATAAATTGGATTAGTTACTGAATAGACTTTTTTTTTTAAAATATATTATTATATAAATAGTTATATTTTTTTCTATGAAATTTTTTACTAAGATAACAAAATAGATTTTCTTTATTTTTAAATGAAAAGATTTAATTTAATTCCATTACTTATTACACTTTTAATTCTGATTACGCCTAAACAAGCTTTAGCCGAAATTGGGGGATTAACAAAATGTAGTGAATCTCCGACCTTTGAAAAGCGTTTAAAAGCAAGTGTAAAAAAATTAGACCAAAGGCGTGCTCAATATGAAGCGGATTCTCCACCAGCTTTAGCGTTAGAACAACAAATTGAACGAACAAAAGCTCGTTTTGATAAATATAGTCGTTCCGAATTATTATGTGGAACAGATGGTTTACCTCATTTAATTGCAGATGGACGATGGAGTCATGCAGCAGAATTTATTCTTCCAGGTTTTGGATTTCTTTATATTTCTGGTTGGATTGGTTGGGTAGGAAGAAAATATTTACGGGCAATAAGTACAACAAAAAATCCTACAGAAAGTGAAATCATTATTAATGTGCCATTAGCCTTAAAAATAATGACAACAGGTTACATTTGGCCAATATCTGCATGGCAAGAATTAATTAGTAAAGAATTGGTTGTACCTTCTGATAAAATTACAGTATCACCACGTTAACTTTATTTACTATTTATTTGAAAATTAATAATAATTATATGAATGACTTTCAAAAATATTTATCGACTGCTCCTGTTTTATTAACAATTTGGATGAGTTTTACGGCAGGTTTTATTATTGAGATAAACCGCTTTTTCCCTGATATGTTAGGTCTTTATTTTTAATTAAATAATAAGAGATAAGATTTCTAAATCTTATCTCTTATTATTTAATTAACCATATTTTCCAGTTGTAGATGCAATAACAAAAGCTGCATATGTTAAAATATAACCAACAGCAAAATGTACTAAACCTACTAAACGTGCTTGAACAATGGAAAGAGCGACAGGCTTATCACGCCATCGTATTAAATTCGCTAAAGGTGTACGTTCATGTGCCCAAACTAATGTTTCAATTAATTCTTGCCAATAACCTCGCCAAGAAATTAAGAACATAAATCCAGTTGCCCAAATTAAATGGCCAAATAAAAACATCCATGCCCATACAGATAAATTATTCATCCCAAAAGGATTATAACCATTAATTAATGGAGAAGAATTTAACCATAAATAATCTCGTAACCAACCCATAATATAATTTGATGATTCGTCAAATTGACCCGGGTTTCCAGCCCAAATTGTCATATGTTTCCAATGCCAATAGAATGTTACCCAGCCGATTGTGTTTAACATCCAAAACATTGCTAAATAGAATGCATCCCACGCCGAGATATCACATGTACCACCTCGTCCAGGTCCGTCACAAGGGAAACTATAACCAAAATCTTTTTTATCCGGCATTAATTTCGAACCACGGGCATCAAGTGCCCCTTTCACTAATATTAATGCAGTAACATGTAATCCTAATGCTATAGCATGGTGCACTAAAAAATCACCAGGACCAATTTTTAAGAATAAGTCATTTTTGTTACTATTAATCGCTTCTAACCAACCTGGTAACCAAACTTGGTTACCTGCTATTGTTGCTGGATTAGTTGACGAAGATAATAATACATTAAATTGATAAACAGCTTTACCAGAAGCTGCTTGAATGTATTCAGCAAATACAGGTTCAAATAAAATTTGTTTTTCCGGTTGCCCAAAAGCTACTACGGTATCATTATGAATATATAATCCTAAAGTATGGAATCCTAAAAATAATGATGCCCAGCTTAAGTGGGAAATAATTGCCTCTTTATGTTCTAACATACGTGCTAAAACATTATTTTTATTTATCTCTGGATCATAATCTCGAACAAAGAAAATAGCTCCATGTGCAAAAGCACCGACCATTAAAAATCCTGCGATATATTGATGGTGAGTATATAGTGCCGCTTCTGTAGTAAAACTTTTTGATAAATAAGCGTATGGTGTTAAAGCATACATATGTTGAGCAGTTAAAGACGTAGCAACGCCTAATGACGCTAATGCTAAACCTAATTGCATATGTAATGAATTTGTAATTGTTTCGAATAATCCTACATGTCCAGCACCTAACCTTCCTCCGGGTGGGCGATGAGCATCTAATATCTCCTTCATATTATGGCCAATACCAAAATTTGTTCGGTACATATGACCTGCAATTATAAAGACAACAGCAATTGCTAACTGATGGTGAGCAATATCACTTAACCATAATGATTGAGTTTGTGGATGAAACCCACCTAAAAATGTTAATATTGCCGTACCTGCACCCTGACTTGTTCCATATACATGGTTTGCAGTATCAGGATTTTCCGTATAAACTGTCCAATTTCCAGTAAAAAATGGTGTTAACCCTTCTGGATGTGGTGGTGTAGTTAAAAAATTATCCCAACCCACATGTACACCACGTGACGCCGGAAGAGCTACGTGTACAAGGTGACCAGTCCAAGCTAATGAACTAACACCTAATAAACCAGATAAATGATGATTTAGACGTGATTCATTATTTTTAAACCATGATAAACTAGGTCTAAATTTTGGTTGTAAATGGATCCAGCCTGCGAATAATAGTACACATGAAAAAATGACTAATCCAACAGAACCTCTGTATAATTCTTGGTTTGTTCTAAAGCCAATTGTATACCACCATTCATATAAGCCTGAAAACGCTAAATTTACAGGAGATGTATTCCCTTTACTAAAAGCTTTTATTGCTGATTCACCAAAATGAGGATCCCAAATAGAATGTGCAATTGGTTTTACTTTTAATGGGTTACTAACCCATTGTTCAAAGTTACCTTGCCATGCCACATGAAATAAGTTTCCAGCAGTCCAAAGGAATATAATAGCCAGATGACCAAAATGAGATGCGAAAATCTTTTGATATAGATTCTCTTCAGTCATCCCATCATGAGCTTCTAAATCGTGTGCTGTAGCTATTCCATACCAAATTCTTCTTGTTGCTGGATCTTGTGCAAGGGCTTGGCTAAACTTTGGAAATTTAGTTGCCATAATCTTTAGCTGCCTATTTCTATAATTTATAATTGTAAATAAAGTAGAATAAATTGTTAAATTCGATTTAATAATTAACCTTAGGTTTGTTATAAAACCAAAAATTTATAGTATTACTTAACTTATTGATATTGATCTCGCTAAGAAAAAGGACCAAGTTGTTCCGATTCCGCCTAATAAATGATGAGCTAAACCAACAGCACGTCCTTGTGTGATACTTAATGCTCGTGGTTGAATTGCTGGAGCAAAATTTAATTTATTATGCGCCCAAACAATTGATTCAATTAATTCTTGCCAATATCCTCTTCCACTGAATAAAAACATTAAACTAAATGCCCAAATGAAGTGAGCTCCTAAAAAGATTAAGCCGTAAGCAGATGATGGAGAACCATAAGATTGAATTACTTGCGATGCTTGTGACCATAAAAAATCACGTAACCAGCCATTAATTGTAATAGCACTTTTAGCAAAATTCCCACCTGTTATATGTGATATTGATCCATCAGGAGTGATAGTACCCCAAACATCAGACTGCATTTTCCAACTAAAGTGGAAAATTACAACAGAGATTGAATTATACATCCAAAATAAACCTAAGAATACATGATCCCAACTTGAACTTTGACATGTACCGCCTCGACCAGGACCATCACAAGGGAAACGGAAACCTAAATTAGCTTTATCAGGGATTAACTTTGAACTTCGTGCGTAAAGAACACCTTTTAATAAAATTAAAACTGTTACATGGATTGTAAATGCATGAATATGGTGAACCATAAAATCAGCAGTTCCTAATTTAATAGGCATCATTGCAATTTTTCCACCAATTCCTACAACATCACCACCAAATGCATAACTTGTTGTTGCTAAAGCATTTGGGGCAGTTGTACCAGGTGCTAATAAATGGATATTTTGAATCCATTGTGCAAAAATCGGTTGTAACTGAATTGCTTTATCAGAAAACATATCTTGTGGTCGCCCTAGTGCACGCATTGTATCATTATGGATATAAAAACCAAAAGCATGACATCCTAAAAAGATACAAACCCAATTTAGATGAGATATTATAGAATCACGATGACGTAATACTCGATCTAATAAATTATTATAATTATTAGCAGGTGTATAATCTCTAACCATGAAAATTGCACCATGCGCTGCCCCACCAACAACACAAAATCCACCAATCCACATATGATGTGTGAATAGTGATAACTGTGTAGCGTAATCAGTAGCTATGTAAGGATAAGGTGGCATAGCATACATATGATGAGCAACAATAATACTTAATGATCCCATCATAGCTAAATTTATAGCTAATTGTGCATGCCAAGAAGTAGTTAAAATTTCGTATAATCCTTTGTGACCTTCACCGGTGAAGGGTCCTTTATGTGCTTCTAAAATTTCTTTCATACTATGCCCAATTCCCCAATTTGTACGGTACATATGACCGGCTACAATAAAGAGAACAGATAATGCTAAATGGTGATGAGCAATATCACTTAACCATAATCCACCTGTTACTGGATTTAGGCCACCTTTGAAAGTTAAGAAATCAGAGTATTCGCCCCAGTTTCCACTAAAGAAAGGTGCTAGTCCTTTTCCAAAACTTGGGTATAATTGTGCCATTAACTCACGGTTAATTAAAAATTCATGTGGTAATGGGATTTCTTGAGGTGCTACACCAGCATCTAATAATTTATTAATTGGTAGTGCTATATGAATTTGATGACCTGACCATGATAAACAACCTAAACCTAGTAAACCGGCTAAATGATGATTCATCATTGATTCTGCATTTTGAAACCATTCTAACTTCGGAGCGGCTTTATGGTAGTGGAACCATCCTGCAAATAACATTAATGCTGACATAAATAGTCCGCCAATTGCTATCCAATATAATTCTACTTCACTAGTAATACCTTCCGCTCTCCACATTTGGAACCAGCCAGATGTTGTTTGTACACCTTGAAAATTCCCACCTACATCTGCATTTAAAATTTCTTGACCAACTATTGGCCAAACAACTTGTGAACTTTGTTTTATACCAATTGGATCGGTTAACCATGCTGAATAGTTAGAAAAATATGCACCATGGAAGTGCATACCACTTATCCATAAGAAAATTATGGCTAACTGACCAAAGTGGGCACTAAAAATTTTCCGTGATACTTCTTCTAATGAACTGGTTTGACTATCAAAATCATGAGCATCTGCATGTAAATTCCAAATCCAAGTTGTTGTTTTTGGACCTTTAGCCAGAGTTCGGGAGAAATGTCCCGGTTGTGCCCATTTCGCGAAACTAGTTTCAACAGCGTCTTTTTCTACAAAAATCTGTACATTTTTTGTTCGACGCTCAGTTGAGCTTATTGCCATTGTGTTTCTCCTTTTGGGAGACGAAAATCTACGAAACGCTCATCTATTGTGAAATTGTTAGTTTATTGAGTATGAGTTTTCATAATATAATTATACATAATTTATTAACTTTTTTTAAAAATAAATTAACTTTTTTAGATTATCTAATTTACTATATTAACATGCTCTTCTAAGTTGTGAGAATCTACTTTTCTTAAAGTTTATCTTTTGAAAGTTTAAAATTTTCTTAACAA
>Ga0115560_1000077_pt1 | contig 66306 bp, 63 predicted proteins | sample COGITO_mtgs_1105_5_FD_87278 | JGI IMG/M metagenome (GOLD analysis project Ga0115560, IMG submission 87278) | Pelagic marine microbial communities from North Sea - COGITO_mtgs_110509 | ecosystem: Environmental > Aquatic > Marine > Epipelagic | place: Germany:Helgoland, sampling site Kabeltonne... | reverse complement strand
GGGCTACTTCTACTTTTTTTCGTGTTTTTTTTACTCCTCATCTGACTTGCTTGCATCATCTCCAACATTCGTCATCTGGCGAGACAGAGTTGGCGGACGCGATGGAGCATTTGTGCTCGCTGGGCGTGTTGGACGGGGAGGTGTCGTCGGTGTGTAGGACTTGGGTGACTTTGGGTCCGTGTCCACAGGCCCCCCCTTAAGGGCCTTCTCTACAGCATCAGCCACCGCCTTGTCGAAATCTGTCTTAGTGGACGCATCTCGCTCCTTGTGCCACACAATAACCGGATCACGCAGACGACCTCTCTTGTGGTCGTAGTTACGGAGGTGGAGAACCTTCCCATCGTTGCATAGGGCGTAGAGAATCTGGTTGAAGGGGCGGAGCGGAACGTTCGCGCGGGTATCATCGGCCGCGCGACTGCTGTACCAGGTCTTGAAGAAGAAGGCGAGTGCTCGGCGAGTCTTGATAGAAGCCCGCAGGAAAGCCTTGTTCCCCAGATAAAAATCCCGGGCCCAAGTCCGCGCGGACTCCTCGGTTCCATTATCATGATCTGCGGCGGCGCGTGGAGCCTGGTTGTAGTCGGCGTCTCGGCGGTCAAGGAGCCTCCAGTCCCCTCCCTCGAAAACGACATCGTCGGCGGAGAACATGCGAGTGGTGGTGGAGCTGGGCTGCGACATTACGAAAGTAGTGAGAGCTGAAAGTAGTGGAAGAGGGACGAATTAACTTAGTAATATATGTTTACCGATTATATGATATATCAAATTTTTATTTACCCCTTTATAAAAATTTTATAAAATGGTAAAATAAAAATATATTTAGTATAAATATATTTTGCTAATCTTGCTATGGATAAATTAAGTATGCGTGACGGTCTTAATACCTCCTACGTTTGTTTATCACCATGCGTAATTGGAGTAATTATATTAGTGGGGAACTTTCTTAAATTCAATAGAGAACCACTAAATTTATTAAGTGTCATATTTTTATCTTTTCCGAATTTAAGCATTACCGTAGCATCTTCTAAGCTTTCTTTAAATACAATAGTTTCCTTAGAACTATTATAATGATAATCTTTTATAATAGCATTTCCATTATTATCAACAATTTTAATTTCTATAACTTTTTTTCCTATTATAGCGCGGGGTTCAAAAAAATAATAGCATGCGATTCCACCTCCCAATATAACACCACTAACAAATGGTAAAAAATTTTTAAAATATTTATTATCGCAATCGTCCATTTATTATTAATAGTTGCTCTTAGTCTTAAATATTTTTAATAATATTTTTAAAATATTTACTATCTTTTATGTTTTCATCTTCATTTATTTCGTCTAACAATTTATTTATATCGGGACTTTTATTCATTATATTATCAATATAAGTATAGGAGTATTCTTTCCCATTTAATCCTTTGGTATATAGAATTAATTCTAATTTAATTTTAAAAAGATTTATATTATCCAATAAAGATTCTATATTTGTTTTTAAAACTTCTGGCAGGTGTTTTTCAATATAATTTATAATATCTTTATCATGGGCTTCAATTAAAGAAGGCGACAAAACCCTTATAAAAGTTTCTATATAAAAGCTGATATCCTCCAGTTTTACGGTATCATTTTTTAGCAACTCTGAAAAAAAAATAGTAATTATTTCTTTAGTGAGTATTAACAAACCATCATACTTGTGAATTAAAGTATTGTTTTCAGATTTTAAAATTAAGGGTCCTATACTTTTACTAATAATGAATTGTTTAATATCCATAATGTTTATTTTTTCAGAATTATAACTTTTTGATATATTTATATACTCATTAAAAAGTAAAATAGCTCGCTCACAGGTAAATATAGATAATTTAATATTTAGAGAATAATTATATATTATTCTAAAAATACTAGAAATTATATTTGCACAGTATATAGAAATACTTATATCTTGTTGGTCTTTATATGTATTAATCAGCGCTAATTTAATTGATTTCCCGAAAAAATATAGTAACTGTGGGGCATCAGTTAGTTCCTTTGGTTCAATTTTTTTTTTAATAAAATCTAATAATTCCGAACTATCGTTGGATTCAGAGTAATTCATATACTATCTAATGCGATTATTTTTATATAAATTAATATATACTTATAGTGGATGAGTTTTAAATATATAAGTTATTACTACTTATTCCATAATATTTCTTTTTAAAAGAGGCTATTATAGTTAAAGTAAAAATTAATTAATAGATTTTAATAATCCTATTATTTTGATGCTTTTATATCTATAGGCTATATGAAATAATATTACAATTTTTAAAAAATTATATTTTATATATATAATGAACTATATAAATAAAATTATATTAATAATCATTATTTTGCTTTTATTATTTTTATTTATGCGAGATATAAATACAAATCAGCAGAATGGAAATGAAAATAACAATAGAAAACAATTTTTTAGTGGAGAAGTTAATAATAATTTGTCTGCTATAGACCCAAGAGACGTATTGCATCTGGATAGGCAACCAAATGGCCGTGTAAATATTTTAGATTCGGATATATCACCCTATCCATTTTTCTTAGAAAAAGAAAATAATTATAATTTTAGTGAACATGCTGTAACTGCTATTTATGATTTGAATGATCTACAAAAACAATTCTTTGCTGATAAAAATATTAATTATCTTCAAAAAAAAATAAAACAAAAAGTTAATAAAAAATCGAATAAAAAATATACTATATCGGACCAAGATTTAAAGATATTAAAAATTATAATGAAATCTATATATCTCCAATATGGTAAAAATTTAAAAAACGACGTATGTAGCCAAGTAAAAATACTTAATGAATTAGTTATAAATTACTGTGTAAAAAATATTATGTCTAATGTAGAATTATATCTCACTTATAAAAAACGGGTTAGTTTTAGCCCCATACCTTTATCAAGACCGAAATATATTTCTAACGCCGGAACGAAAACAAATGAAAATTTTGTCTTTTAAAATTAATTTCTTATTATATTTTATATGAGTGCGGATCCATTAACTATAGTTTTGATTGTATTTGTCGTAATTGTCTTGGGTATATATTACTACTTCGAATTCATGAAGCTGAACGAAGAAGAAAAGAAAATTACTTGGCCCCGGGTAATTAACCCATGTCCAGACTACTGGGTAAGAAACAGTGAAGGATTATGTGTAAATAACGTTGGTGTCCCTGTTGCTGATAAACCTGGCTGTAAAAAGCCAAAAGATTTTAACGGACCGGAATACCAAGATAGTGATGGCGCCGATGGGCAAAAACATGACGGGTCCAACGCGAAATGTCTATGGGTTAGTCAGTGTAATCAATCTTGGGAGGGTGTATGCTAAATAATGATTTAAATATAAGAAAATATTTTATATTTAAATGAAAATCGCTTTTATGGGACCCATTTGTAGTGGAAAATCTACATTAAGCAATCAATTAAAAAATAATAATAATTTTAAGGTATTTAGTTTCGCGGAACCTGTAAAAAAATATTGCACAAAAATTTTTAATATGAAATTTAAAGACCGAAAATTACTACAACAATTTGCGGATAAATGTAAAGAAATCAATCCACTTGTTTGGGTAAATATTTTAGAAAAAAAAATTATAGAAAATCCCAAATGTAATATAATTATAGATGATTTACGTTATCCAAATGAATTAAAAATGCTTGAAAAGTATAATTTTATTATTATTAAACTAAATATAAACAAACCTCTCCAAATAAAAAGAATTATAGAAACCTACCCCTCCACATATGACTGTCATATTAAAAGATTAAAACACGATTCAGAATCATATTACGATAATTTAAATTATACTGAAAAAATTGATATAACAGAAAACAAAAATATACCTTCTTTAATAAAGGAGTTATATTTAATTATTTATAAATAATAAATAATTATTTGAAAATATTAAAGTTAATTTAATATTATTAAATAATCTATGAACAGTTTATGGGCTGATAAGTATAAACCTAAAAAATCAGCGGACTATATAAATTTAGAAAACCAAGTTATAAATATAAAAAAATACCTAAAATGTTTTAAGAAACAAAAACCATATAAAAATTTTAAAAACGGACTTTTAGTAACTGGTAAATCTGGTACTGGTAAATCTGGCTTAATAGAAACTATACTTAAAGAAGAAGGATTTTCTGTATTAAATTTTAATGCTTCAACTACGCTTTCTAATAATGAAATTACTTCGAAAATAAAAGCGGTGTTAACCACAAATAATATTTTACGGTATATATCCAATATAAAAAATACCGCAATTATAATTGATGAATTAGATGCCATTGATTCAAAAAAGGAATTTGGTTCATCTAATATAATAGACTTATTATCTCATAGTAAAACTAGATTTTACGATAAATTAGATAAGAAGGTTAAAAAAACTGATCAAATGTTTATGATAAACAAAACTCCTATTATTTGCATTTCTAATGGTAATTATTCCAAAAAATTGAAGAAAGCGTGTATTCATATAACTATCCCAACCCCATCCAATAAAAATATAGCTACATTACTCGACAATATTTTATACAAAGAAAAATTTAATTTGGAAGAGCCTATTAAACATTTAATTGTGGCGCAATCTTTTCACGACTACCGACAATCAATTTTAATTTTGGAAGATGTAATTGAATTTATAAAATGTGGTGGATATGATAAAAATAAAATTATAAAAAAAATATTTTCAATAGGGAATAAGGACATATCAGAAGATATATATACATACACCGAAAGTATTTTTACTAATAAACATTCTTTTGACGAATTAGCTAATATGCATAGTATTTATAATAAAAATATTTTTTTGATAACCTATGAGAATATATTTAGTATTATTAATAAATGTTTTCATCTTAGTTATAAAAAGCAATTAGAGGCCTGTATTAAACTGTCAAAAAGTTTTTTGTTGGCGAATGTTTTTCAGAAACAACTATTTAATAAATGGGAATTAAGGAATTATATTGTGCTTTTTTTAGCGGAACTAAATGAATATTGTTATCCGAATAATATACAGTCTAATAAACTACCATATATAGAACATTCGTTAATAATAAGTAAATACAACTATAGATTCTATAATTTAAAATACATTAATATGTTATCAAAAAAATTAGATATTGATATCAGAAATTTTTTTATGTTATCCTATTTATTCTACCACATCGTGTTTATATCGAAAGATGAAAAAGCGATTGAGGCGTACATACGATTTGTTAAAAAATTTGAATTGAGCAATATTGAATTTTTTAAAATTATAAAACTCACTTTACTACCAGAAAATATATCTATTACTAAGCGATTAGAAAACAAATTTAAAAAATTATTTATTAAATTTGATAATTAAAATATAACAAACCTTATACAAATAATAAATTATGGATGAGAATTGGTTTCAATATAAAAATTTATTTGAAAAATACATAGGTATTCTAAAATTAAATCCATATATAGATGAATTAAAAGACGATTATGAGCAACTGAAGTTGGCACGATTTTATAAATATTTTGATACGACTTATCGGGAATGGTTAGGTGAATTAATAATGAACGATGTTATATCGCCGCACTTAATCAATATAATTAATGAGCATTTTGATACCAATATATTATTGGATAGTTTCGCAAAACAAATTGTAAAAGATTCAAAAACCAAACAAGCGTTGCAAAAGTTCTTTATAGATAAAAATATCAATATTTTAGATATGTCGAATAATATTAAGTCCGTTTTGCCTAAAATTAAATTTAATCCATCTAAATTAAAATTTGTGACCACCACGGCTATTGCTTGGATAGTTAACCCAGAAGACAAGATTAATATCGACTTTAAAGAAATATATAATGCTTTTAAAATAGAGGAAGATGTTATGCTTATTAAAAGCGACAATATCTATAAAGAAAAATTTATAGGTCGTGTCGTTGGGTGTAAAACAGGTGGAGAAAAAATAAAAGGCAATTTTAAAAAAACTAATATGGGTGATTTTTATAATTGTACTACCGTGAATGTTTTACTATCAAGCATTAAATCAGCAAATGTAAAAATTTTTAACAACGGGAAATTACAAATGACTGGAGTATCAAGGCCAGCCGATGGTGAACGCGCCGTTAAGTATATTTGTAATATGATTAATAAACTAACAACGAATAACGCTAGAATTATTACTAATAAAGAAAATTATATGGTTTCGCGATTTAGTTATAAAACCGTAATGATTAATACGTGCTACGAATTGGGAACGTGTATAAATCGTGAATGTTTGTACAATATTGTTTCTAAGAAATATAATTTAAATACCATATACGATGCTGATGGATATCCTGGAGTAAGGGTAGAATATTATTATAATACAAAAAATACAGAAACAAGCGATGAGGGTCGATGTACTTGTATAAAAAAATGTAAAGGACGTGGGAGTGGTGAGGGAGATGGTGAATGTCGGAAAATATCTATAGCTATTTTTCAAAGCGGTGCGGCTATTATCGCGGGGGGGTGTAATTCGATTGATCCTATATATAGAACCTACGATTTTATTAATAAAATCATAGGGGATATATTACCTGATGTACATAAAAATGATACTGGCGCCAATAGGCTTAAGAGACAAAGGGCGACGCAAGTTTATTTAAATAAAAAGAGTATAGTCAACGCAGATATTTATAACCAAATATTCAAAGTATAAATTCTAAAATTAATTTAATATATCCATCGTGTATGCTTATATCTAATAATTTTTCATCTATGTCATAGAACTTAATGTTTAAGGTATTTAGGTTTTTTTTCTTTGTAATAAATCCAGTTATATTATGTAAATGACCTAAATAGTCACTATCAATACTAATATAATCTAAATATTTATTGGTATATTTCCCTACTGATACATTATTTATAAACTCATCTATTTTGATTAAAATATAAGAGTTTAATAAGTGTGGGTATTTTGTAAGAATATTTTTAGAAAAATAAATATTTTTAATAACTATTTTTTTGGTATTATTATATTTTTTAGAAATATGAACTTTATAATTTCCCTGTGAGTATTTTGTAGGTTTTTTTAATAAATCTATTATTAATAATTTATTAGGAAGAACCCAGGGCTTATTATAATGACGTCGCACTATTTTATTAGTAGGATTATATATTTGACCTGTTGCCCCTAACCCATTAAAAGGAGCTCGGGGTATAGGTAACCTGGTCTGTTGAAATGGGGATTGTAATATAGGCGCGTGTAAGCCTTTCACCACACGTAAATTCTTTTTAAGGGTGTTACCCGAAATATCAAAATTAAATAAATTATCTATTTCTGCCCCCTTTTCATTTTTCATTGATGAAACACTTTCTATTTCTAAATTATCCAATTTTAAACTCGAATCATCTGGGGTAAAATTATAAATTTGCGTTTCTAAAACATCTTCAATATTTTGCTTAATTAAATCGGCGGCTTTTAATTTTAAATCCATATTTAAATAACTAATTAGTTCTTTTATAGCGGATTTAGTAATATTTGTATTATCTAATTTAAATTTATCAATTAAAATTATGTAATCCGAATTTTCAAGAGTATATTTTTTAGATAGTATATTTTTTAATTTAATAATTAGTTCTTTTTTATCGATAATGGTCGTATTTAATTCCTGAAGACCATACTCGTTGCTTCGTATTAAAAAGGCTTTTTCTTGCTCTGCCTTTTTGACATTCTTTTCTTCTTTATAACTGGTGTAAGACATTTATACCCTTTAGATATAATTTTTTTTTTAAATAAATAATTATAAATTTGATAAATTAAAATTATTTATTTATCAAATTAAAATGTCTGGATTAACTCGCTTACGAAAAGAACTCGAGAATTTAAATAAAGAACCTGATAGCAATTGTGTAGCATCTCCTTGTGGTGATAATCTATTTAAATGGAAAGCGCAGATATATGGACCTGAAGGAACCCCCTATTATGGGGGTATATTTAATTTAGAAATATTGTTTCCATCCGAATACCCGTTTAAACCACCAAAGATTCATTTTATAACTAAAGTTTATCATCCGAATATCAATAGTGTCGGTAGTATTTGCTTGGATATATTGAAAGATAAATGGTCACCAGCTTTAACAATCAGTAAAGTTCTAATATCCATTTGTTCGTTGCTAAATGACCCCAACCCAGACGACCCTCTAGAACTAGATATAGCCAACGAGTATAAAACTAACTATGAAAAATTCAAAGAAGCCGCCATGTCATGGACAACTATTTATGCATCGGGTGTTTAAAATTTAGTTAAGCCTTTTCGTCGCCGTTTTTTATATTTTTCTATTTTATCTCTATCACGTTTAATATTTTTATTATGACTGCTATATTTTACCTCATCTATATTTAATAATTTATTGAGTTCAGAGCTCAATATATCAACACCCATCTTATTTGAATTATTGTTCCAAATTTTTATAATACAGAAGTTTTTTTTTGGAGAAATAGATATACCGTTTATATCCATCGCATTTAATTCACTAACCCCTTCGCCTATAAGAATTTTGCATAAATTATTCCAAATCTCACCGGACTCTAAATCAGATACTTTAAATGACCAGTAGCCGCCATTTTTATTATATTTATCTTCCCACCGAGGATATATTATATCGTCTTTATTGAATTTCCTCATAATAAAATACATACCCTCTGTTACTTTTGGTAAACATTCATCCCAACTATTAATTAAAACCAAAAAATCTTCTACTGTTTTTAATTCTAAAATACTTTTATAACTAGTAATATCCCAATTTTTATCGTCTGGGTTATGGTACCATATTATCCAGTTGGTATTTAATGGATGAGTGTTAGTTGGGCTTTCTATGGAGGGTTGTTCCATTATTATAAATTATAATAAAATTACTTCTTTAAACTATTATTTTATTATTATTTATAAACGTTATTTCGATTTTATCTATGTTTTTAAGACTATGTTTTTTTTCTAAATATTCAATAATCCATTCTTTATTAGATTTATTAATCTGATTTAAAAATGGACCAATTAATACTTCTGCTAATTCTGTTATGTCCTTTGTCATTCCGTTGGAAAATAATAAGGTTGCTTCTAATATGTCGTCTGGTGTGTGTGGTATTTTCATAGAATTTACCAAGCTATTATATTTACCAATATCTATATTCAAATCAGTTACTATAAAGGGTCTTTTAAGTAAATTAATTAAATATAATTTTTTAGAAGATAATTCGATAACTTCAATATTTTGTATGGGATTAAGATTATTAATATATTTCGCCCCTTCTACATAATAATAATTTATGTTCTCGGCTATAGGAAGACGATTTTTATGAATAAAATATCCGGCCGAAAATGATATAAAACTACTAACTCCAACTAAAAGTATATCTCTGAGCATTTATTAATAATTAAATATTTAAATTTTAAATAAATAATTAAAGTTAATTGTGATAATAATTTATAATGCGGTTATGTTATGAAAGTTATACAAATAATGACATCGAGTGTATTCTCCGAGATTTATCTATTTCTGAAAATTTAGATATAAGAGAGCTTATAAATTCGCATAAAAGTATTAAAAAACAAACTAAACACAGTAAAAAAAGTAAAAAAATCCAGGATATTATTTCAAGTAATAAACAAAGACAACAAGTGGATAAAATTAATTCGGACCTAGAGAGACTACGTTATTTTAAACATCTTAAAGTTATAAACTCTAAAATTATTAATGAGTTATCGAATTTTATTACAGAAGAAGGGAAAACTAAAATGAAATTAAAGCTTCTTAAATTAGCTTTTAAGAATAATAACCAAAAATTTATTATAGATTTATATTTACAAGTTATATCTTCTAATATGGAGTTCACTAAAAAAGAAACAAAACTTATTAATAAGGCCACGAAATATATGGAAACCATTAATTATAAAGAACTTCAATTTAAAAAGTTATCAAATCAACTAAAGCCTCTGGATTTTTATAATTCCTATAAATTAAATCTAGACCAATGGCAAATAGATGTTATTAACGATATTGACAAAGGAAACAGTGTTCTTGTATCAGCCCCAACTTCATGTGGTAAAACATGGCTGTCCTTATACCCTGGATTAATATCAAAAAAAATATTATTTATTGTTCCAACGGAAGCTCTTGTCTTTCAAGTAGGAAGTATGTTTTCCAAGTTTGTCAAACAACCTACCTTAATTAGCGATAATATACTGTATATAACTAATAATAATATCATAATTGGGACTCCTAAAGCCATAGAAGATAAATTACCAGGCCTTGATATTGATTTTGATATAATTATTATAGATGAAGTGCATAATTTAGGGTGTTTGGATATACATCATTACTATGAAAGATTGCTGAAAATATTTTCCAATAAACAACTTTTGGCATTATCAGCAACAATAGGTAATCCTCATAAATTACTTAATTGGCTAAAAAAGATAGGGTATAAAAATATTAATTTAATCTCTTACGAAACACGATTTCTTAATTTACAGAGACAAATATTTAGTAATAATAAGTTAGTTAAACTACACCCAATATCATGTTTAGATTTAAAAGATTTTAATAAGGGTTTTTTAAAAAATAATATACCGATGACCCCACATGACTGTATAGTTTTATATGAAGGTTTGGTTAAAGAATTTCCTAAAGAAATGAAAAATCTTAAACTTTCTAAAATATTTCCTGAAAATAATTGCCGACTTTCTTTAAGCGACTCGAGGCATTATGAAAAATTATTAAAAGACAAGCTATGTGAATTAAAAATAGACCACTCTGATAAATTAGCTAGTATTTTAGATAACTATAAATTACAAATTGGAAATTCGTCAGAACCGAATCTCTATAATCTATTTAAGGAAATAAAACAAAATAATTTAACACCATGTATTGTTTTCCAGGAGAACACTTATTACTGTAAAGAAATATTCATTAAATTGGTTGGTTATTTAGAAAAATTAGAATCACTTAACTATCCATTTTATTATGAAAATTTAGAATTTAGACAAGAACAATATTTAAAATCTGTAAACGATATAGCCAAGTTTAAAAAGACGATTAAATTGGGGAAAGAGGTAGTAAACAAAGAGATTGTATTAGACGACAAAATAAAATCCCGCCAAGATGAGTTAAATAAAGATTTTTTAAAAATATATACAGTTCGTTTAACAAAACAAATACAAAAAATAGAACGAGCCACTATAACAGATAAAATTAAACATGTTCAAAAAACAAATTTACAAAAAGAAATAGATAGTTTAATAGATAATCATAAACTAAGATATGTCGATATATTTAAAAAACATAAGGATTTTTCGTTGAATACTGATTGTCCTATGACTGCTGAAAAAATTAGAGAAATTAAAAAAACTATTAGTAAAAAACTACAAATAGATGTTTCTTATACAAATGTTTTCATGCAAGGGCTTAAAAGAGGTATAGGTATATACACTAAACATATGCCCTCCATATATAATATGGTTGTTCAAAAATTAGCACAGAATGGTGAACTGGGATATGTCATCGCCGACGAGCAGCTTGCCCTTGGGATAAATATGCCTTTTAGGTCTAGTTGTATTTTAGGATATAAAGATTCAACTAATTTTAAAATTAGTAATTACTTACAGATGATTGGTCGCGCGGGCAGACGCGGTAAAGACCGCGAGGGACATATTATATTCGTTAATGTAGATTGGAAAAACTTAATGAAAAGTGAACTGGGTGAAATTAAATCGAAATATATACATTATCCTACTTATAACGTAATTAATACTTTTACAGATAAATATAACTCTGTTTTACCTAAGATTAATAAAAATAAAATGATTGAATATGAAAGCGACGAAGTTATAATAAATGACTTTTTTGACGAAGAAACTATGAATATTATAGTTTGGAAATTAAGAAGATATAAATTAAAATCTTTAGAATTTTGTAAAGATTTAGATGATATTAGAGCCTCTATTAAATTTACAAAAACTATAAAGGATGCTTATAACGTAATAACCTTTTTATCTAAATATTTTTTTACAGACGTCGTTAAAAATTTATTAACAGATATAATTAAAACGAATAAAATAGAAAACGGAATAAAAGAAATTTACAGTTTTTTGGATGTAATTATCGATATCCACACCTCGTTGTTAAATGATGAAATTAAATACAATAAAATTATTAAATTACTAGAATATACATTTTATTATATTAAAAAATTATTAAATAAATGTAACAATCTAAATTAAAATATATACAAATTAAAATATATATATAAATTATATATATATTATGCAAAAAATCGTTATCGGTTTGCTGACAGCAGTAATTGCTCTAACCCTTTACTACACTTATTATATAATCCCTAGCCAAAACAAGGGATATTTTGGTGCGCAACTTATAAGCGGTAGTCGGGGGAGAATTGGAACCGAAAAATTTATTGGAAGCGCTGATTTAGACTATAAAATGGGAGAGTATAGTAATATCAAATTAAACAAAGAAGACAAATTAAAGTATGATAAAGTATATTACACGCATAATGATTCTACGGAATTAATAGATATACCACAACCATGTGATTCATACGCGTGCATAAATGGCGTCGCGCCCAGCGTTGATGGTTGCAAAGATTCTGTAAAATCGGCCTCAATATTTAAATTTAATAAAAGCTCTCCGGAATGTTGTCCAGGACCTTATTCAACGAGTAGTGGATGCGTATGCTTAACGCCAAAACAAAAAAATTATATTAGTTTTAATAGAGGTAATAATAATTAACTATAAAGCCCCATAATAGAAACATCTAAGGTATCATCCGTTTTTAATATTAGTTTATTCATAATCTCTTTAGTAATTGTAATTGGAAATTCAATAGTTTTTATTGAACAATCAATTACATCAGTCTCCTTATTTATAAGACGAATCAGATTTATCTTACTTATAATAGTTTCAATTTGTCTTTTAAGATTTCGAACACCTTCTTCGTTCTCTGTGTAACCAGCTATAATCTCCCGAAGACATTCGTCAGTAAAATCAATATCCGCTAATTTAAATTCTTTTAGAATATCGGGGATTAAATAATTTTTTGCAATTTTTAATTTATCTTTAGTATTGAAGCCTTTTGTAGATATTTTATACATTCTATCTAATAAAATCGGGTTTATTTTGCTGGCATCGTTGTATGAAAATATAAATATTATTTTCGATAAATCTATCTTTATGCCTGATAAATATTTATCTTGGAATTCCATATTTTGGGAAGTATCCGTCAAGTGACAAAGTAAATTAGCTATTTCATCCCCATGCTTAGTTTCGCTAATCTTATCTAATTCATCGAAATATATAACCGGATTCATAGACTGAGATTCCGCCAAGATTTCGACAATTCTACCTGGTTTAGAACCTTCATAGGTATAATCGTGCCCTAGCATAAAATTAGAATCTTGTGCACCACCTAAAGCTATAAAACCAAAGGGTCTAGAAAGGGCCTTACAAATACCCTGTTTCACAAGAGTTGTTTTTCCATTTCCCATAGGACCCTGTATAGCAATACACGTTCCTGTTGATAATTTATTAGTTATCATCTTTGCCAGAGTAATTATAATTTGATCTTTTGCTTGAGCATGCCCATACACCGCGTCATCTAATATTTTTTTTGATTTTACTAAGAAATTCGAAACTTTAGTGGAATCTTCTATATCATCGATTGGTATTTTTGAAAATTTATTAAAAGGTATTCTGTCTAACCAATTCGTCCAACTCGATAATTTAAAATATTCGTTATCATTTGGGTCTAATTTATTTAATTGTTCTAACTTATGTAGTATATTATATTTACTTTCTACAGAAAGGCGTTTTAACTCTAAAATTTTAAATCTTAAAGGTATTTTAGTAGATTGGAATTTTTTTATTAATTTCTCACTTCGTAAAATATATTTTTTTTCTTTAGTACCTAAAGTTTCAAAATACTGTTTTTCGATATTATTATATTTAACATATTTAGAAGAATTTTGTTTATCTTCCTCAATATAATCGGAATCATCATCCGAACTATAAGTATCTAATGTATTAATATTCGTTAATTTTAATTGCTTAAGTCTATTTTTTGACATTAGTTTATTAGACATATCTACTAAATTACTAATAACTAATGAGAATTCTTGCGTAGGGCCTCCTTCATCTGTAGTGGAATTTATATTTACTATAAACTTTGGTTTACCATATTTATTTACTTTTGACCTAGTATTATAATTACTATTTGGTGTATTTGTTATATTATTTGAAACATCATCCATTATAATAAAATAATATAATAATAAATTTAATTAACAAATTTTTTTAAATTTGATAAGTTTTTTTTAATTAAAAATAAATTTATATTTATCTATATTAAAGATGTCCATGTTTCAGGAATTAGATTACAACGCGGATATAGAGAAAATCAAACGGGTTCAGTTTTCTGTTATGTCTCCAGAAGAAATAAGGCGCAGGTCAGTTGCTGAAATTCATACAAACGAGACATACGATGGAGATATTCCTAAAGTTGGGGGCGTTTTTGATCCCAGGATGGGGACTTTAGATCATGGAAAAATTTGCCCGACAGATGAATTAAATAACAGACACTGTCCTGGTTATTTTGGACATTTAGAACTCGCGATGCCCGTTTTCCATATCCATTTTCTAAAATATATTATTAAAATTTTACAAATTGTATGCCCTAAATGTTCGAAATTATATATGGATGCTGACCAATTAGATATTCAGAAATTATTAAATATTAAAAATAAGGAGAAACGCTTCACAGCAGTTCATAAATTATGTTTTGGTATTAAAAAGAAACGCTGTGGGGAAAGATGTAAAAATGGTTGTGGCGCTGTATTCCCATCAACAATTAAGAAAGATACTAATTCGATTGCTAAGCTGTCTGCTATTTGGAAACAAAAAGGCGGCAAACAGAACGATTTGGCTTTACTATGGAACGCACAAGACGTATATAAAATATTTAAAAGAATTTCTGATAGTGATATTAATATCATGGGGTTCGACAACGAACTTAGTCATCCTTCGTGGTTAATTTGCAGCGTTTTACCGGTGGCCCCCCCATATGTCCGTCCATCTGTTCGTGCGGATAATAACACGCGTATGGAAGATGATTTAACTCATAAATACTGTGATATAATCAAAACAAATAAAACTCTTAAAAATAAAATTGAAAAAAATGATAGTGACGCATCTTCTAAAAAAGCTATCGATGAGTGGTACCAGTTACTTCAATATCATGTCGCCACTCTGATTAATAATCATTTACCTGGAATTCCTCCGGCTCAGCAAAGAAGTGGTCGTCCACTAAAGGCTATATTTGACAGACTTAAGTCAAAAGAAGGACGCGTAAGAGGAAATCTTATGGGTAAGCGTGTCGATTTCTCGGCAAGAAGCGTCATCACCCCTGATCCTCGTTTAAATATCGACCAGTTAGGAGTCCCCATCGATATATGTAAAAATCTAACATTTCCAGAAAAAGTTAATAAATTCAATATAGAAAGATTACAGAAATGTGTGCATAATGGATATTACACGCATCCTGGAGCTAAATCAATTAAAAGAAAATACGATGGGAAAATAATTTCTCTTAGCGTAATCGATTGCAGTAAGATAGAATTAGAACATGGGGATATTGTTAATAGACATTTATGCTATGACGACATCGTTCTTTTTAACAGGCAGCCTTCGCTTCATAAAATGAGTATGATGCAACATAGAGTTGTCCCGCTGCCTTATAAAACTTTTAGATTGAATGTATCAGTTACTACACCATATAATGCGGATTTTGATGGAGATGAGATGAATATGCACGTCCCCCAATCAGAAGAAACCAGCGCCGAATTAAGAGAACTGTGCTCTGTGCCTTCGCAAATTATATCTCCGGCGAATAATAAACCCATTATTTCTCTTGTCCAAGATACTTGCGTTGGTTCGTATCTTTTTACCAGAGAATCTAATTTACTTACAAGACAAGAAGTATATGATATTCTTGTAGATTTAGAATCTTGGAATGGAGTATTACCAAAACCTCATTTAAAAAAAGGTATGACAGAAGTTAAAATAGATAAAATGTATAAAAATTTTCCCAAACACCTCTATATCAAAAATGGTAAAATTAAAACAGATTTATGGAACGGTCAATCAATTATATCTCTTCTTATGCCAAACATTAATTTTGAGAAAAAAAATATTAGTTACGCAAATCGCCCAATTCCCCAAAATAAAATTGTAATTAAAAACGGCAAGGTTCGAACTGGTGGCGTATTTGACAAAAATATTTTAGGAAGTTCCTCACAGGGTTTGATTCATACAATATTTAAAGATCATGGAAAAGAAAGAACTCTGAAATTTCTCAACGATATGGAAAACTTAATTACTAATTTTGTTCTCAAATCGGGATTTAGTGTTGGTATTGGTGATTTAATTCCCGACGAAGCATCACAGGTTCGTATGAAAGAAATAGTAACAAAGAAAAAATTACAAGTTATAGAATTAATGGAGCACACCCATAAAGGAATCCTCGAACTTAAAGGCGGTAAAAACTTATCTGATGTATTTGAAACTAAGGTTTTAGGTATACTTAACAAAGTAACGACGGATACAGGTAGGGTTGCTTTAAAAAATCTGAATTTAGATAATAGGATGCTTAACCTTATTTCGTCTGGTTCCAAGGGCTCTGATATTAATATGGGCCAGATGATTGCGTGTGTTGGACAACAGGCTGTTGACGGCAAACGAGTTCCTCTTGGATTTACGGATCGAACGCTCCCTCATTTTACAAAATATGATGACGGAGCAGCATCACGGGGATTTGTAGAAAATAGTTTTATGAACGGTCTGTCTCCTACTGAATTCTTCTTTCATGCGATGGGTGGGCGCGAAGGTCTGATTGATACAGCGGTTAAAACATCAGAGACGGGTTACATTCAAAGAAAGCTTATTAAAGGTCTTGAAGATGCTCGCGTTATGACAGATTTAACAGTAAGAGATGCTAATGGTAATATTATACAGTTTTTATATGGTAACGATGGGTTTAATGCCGAAAAAATTGAGAAACAGTTTCTAAATACAATCGGTAAAAGTACAGCCGCTATTGTAAAGGAGTTTAGTTTTACGCTTTATGATTTAGAAGAACACGTTGTTCCAGAAATTTATAAGAAACTTAAAAAGGATAAAAAGTTCGACACTAAAATTAAACACTACGTCCAGGATATTATAAATGACCGAGACTATTACTTTAATAATTTCTTCAAAGGGACTATTGAAAATGAAATATATTACCCCGTTAATATATTGAGACTGATAACAAATGTAAAAGCGGATTTCACTAAATTACCAAAATCCGACTTAAACCCGCTGTATATTATCAAAGAAATTGAATCGTTGAAATTTTTAGAAACATCTTCTTCATTAACAACCAACAGTATTAATTTACTAATTGTATTATGTCGGATATATCTTTCACCTAAGAAAGTATGTTTCGAATATAAATTACCAAAAATAGCCTTTGACTATATTATTAAAAATATTAAAACCCTCTTCTTCGAATCGATTATCGATAACGGTGAGTTGGTTGGAACAATCGCAGCACAATCTATTGGCGAGCCTTCTACCCAGATGACCCTTAATACATTCCACTTTGCAGGTGTGGCTTCTAAGTCTAGTGTAAATCAGGGTGTCCCCCGATTTAAGGAATTGCTAAGTATTACCCAGAATTTAAAAGGTCCTATGAATACGGTTGAATTGCAGGAACCGTATTGCTATAATAAAGAATTAGCACATAAAGTCCTAAATGAAATGTCGTTGACTTATATTAAGGAAATTATTAAGTCATCCGAAATATATTTTGATAAATTGGGGATTTACGGTGTAGATTCTGTAAATCCAGCTGAAAAGGCAATTATAAATATGAATACTCCTTTTGATTTTGGTGATTCTTTAACACTTTCTCCATGGGTATTAAGATTAGAATTTGACAAGGTTAAAATGGTTGAAAAGAACATTAAGATGGTCGATGTATACATCAAAATTTCACAAAAATTCAATAAAGACCAACAGGATATTAACTGCTATTACACCGATGACAACGCATCTAATTTAGTAATGCGTATTCAGCCAACTCTGGACGAGGAAGAATTGGCAGAATGCAACCAAGACGATATGATTTGCATTGTTAAAACTTTAGAAAAAACTATCATAAATGATATTATATTGGCCGGAATTCCAAAAATTGAAAGCGCTACTATGCAATGTAACGAAAATTATATAGTATTTAATGAGGAAAAGGGTGATTACGAAAAAATGAAAAAATGGAGTATTTATACTAAAGGAAATAATTTATTAGATATTATATCTCATCCATTCGTCGATACCGTTAATAGTACGTCTAATAATATACATGAAATCTATGAGTTATTTGGAATAGAAGCAGCGAGGAATATACTTTACGCCGAAATATCAGAAGTGTTTGATAATGCGGGTTCATACATTAATTCGAGACATAAAGAACTTTTAGTCGATACGATGACTAATAAAGGATATTTAATGTCTATGGACAGACATGGTATTAATAAGAGTGATAGGGGAACACTCTCTAAATGCTCATTTGAGGAAACACCCGATATCTTAGCGAGAGCGTCTATTTTTGGAAATTACGACGATATGAATTCTGTATCCGCTAATATTATGCTTGGTCAAGAAGTATCAATTGGAACAGGGGCTATAGATGTAATGTTCGACGAAGAAAAATACATGGAGTTAGCGGCCGATATTCAACAAGATTATGTCCCTGAACCTGAAGAAGGGCTTGAATTGGAAGAGAAACAACAGTTTGTCGAACAATATTGCAAAAACCTGTTTTAGTAAAATTACTATTTATTATATTTTTTTATAAAGTAATATCAGAAATATTTTTAATTGTAATATTATCGGGGATATCTAAAAGATAAATATGATAGTCGGGGTGCAGGTATATAATTAATTCCATGTCACATATTGGTCTTTTAGAATTACTCGTAAAATATTCATTATGTAATATATGCGTTAAACCCTTTATCCTCCCAATTGGTTTATTATATTTATTCGGTCTGCGTTTACCTTCGATGGTTCGAAGTTTCCATTCCATTTGTAACGCCTCTTGTTTATCTAAAAACCCCGATATTATACAATAATAATCCCAAGGACCTTTACCATGCGTAGATTTCGCCCCGCCTTTGATTATGCTATTATGTTGCCGGATACGTCTGGATAGATTATTTGTATATCCGTTGTAGGTATGATTACCAAATTCTTCGCTTGTAGAACGTAATATATAACAATAGTTCATTATATATTATATTCGTTTTATTTTAAATAGACTTCATGTATCTAAGATATTTTCTAATAATTCATTAAAAAAATATTTCATTTTTTTATATTCTTTTTTATAAGATAGATTTATTAGTAATTTTTTTTCGTTATATGAAATATTAACTATTATCGGAATCGTATGCTTATCGGTACTGGCATATATTTTACTTAATTTAATTTTATTATTGTCGGGTATATTTGTTATATTTAGTAATACTATAGGGATATCATAATTATCCTTTCGACTTTTGCTGAATAATTTAGATAAGTACGTTAACAGCCCATATTTAGAATAATTGGCCTTCGCACTATAACCAAAATATTTTTTAATTGTCGTAATATCAATTCCTTCAAAAATTGGAATTAAATTTATATTAGTTTCTTCATGACAACACACATAATAATTATTTAAAAAGGTCCCCAGAATTGTGCAAATTAAATATTTTATATAATCGGTGTAATTTTCACCTTCGGTATATGTTTTTAACGTATTCGTTTCTTTTTCGGAAAAATGATAATTTACCTGTATATAAGAGTCACTTTTAGCCAAAATTAAATTATTTTGAATTTTCCATAAATATTTGAAAATAAGATATATATAAAATACTTCTGATATGAGGTGAATACAAAAATCTCTATTAAATTGAATGTTTATGGGTTGAACACTTACAGTACTGGTTATTGATATTTCTTCAAAAAAATATACTATAGAATTATATATATCAGTGATATATCCCATAAAATATTGTCTTATATTAACTATCAATTGATTCGGTGATTTATTTGTTAGTAATATTATATTTATATTACCATTTGACATCGAGAGATTATAGGGATCTATTAATACGTTATTTTTATTATCTTCTAAAATAGGATATTTTAAAATTAAAAACTCATATAATTTATATAAAATAGATTTGGTTATTACAAATTTAACATCTAATAAAAAAATACTGCGACTATTGTGATATTTAAGAAAATCTAAATATGATTGATTGTATATTGTTTTTTTTACAATACTGTCTGTATCAACAACAATATCGATAATTTTTTTTTCAATGCTAAATATATTCTTGCTGATATTTTTGAAAGATTTGGGTAAATTATACAATCTACTATTTTTATAACCTATTTTATTTTCTTTTAGGTAAAAACCTTTCATGAGTTTACCATATATAGCGTTATCTTTATCGATAACCCTGTAAAAAATAAATTTCCCTATAGAATAACTAAAATAAAGAATATGCTCGCACTTAAATAAATTATTTATATTTGCATCGTATACCCCAAATAAACTATCGCGTTCTCCACATAAATTTTTACCAATATTTTTATATTTCTTTTTATTAGCATATATCAATTCTATAAAAAATATGAGATATAAATTATTATTTTTTATAGTAAAATTTTCATCTATTTTATATTTTTTATTAAAAAAATAATTTATAGAAAGTAAATAATCCCAATCAAAAAAAAGTTCTATATTATCTTTAATATAATAGACACCGATTTCTTTTTTATCCAATATTGTGTTATTATGTGTAATTATACATGGTATCTTATTACTATAACAATAAAACAAAGTTGCCAAAATATTTTTAATATTAAATTCTTGTTTAAGATTAATATAATTATTAGTTGATGAATTTATTTTTGTAATTGGTACCCCTAAAAAACTTTCCATAAGTACTATGAAAATATATATTTGTATAAAATTTTAAACTTATTGTATAATTAAATTTAACATTGTATAATATATCATATATAAATATGCCTTTTATTATGACAGCCGGTGGAATCCAAAATACACGAGATGAAGATGCGTCTGGTAATATTATCGCGGAAGAAGCAACTTATTCAGATGGAGAATTTCATAGCGATTTAGAATTAGATTTTAATAGTAAAAGTTTCGATATATTTATTGCCTACAACGATAATTCTTTGTTAAGCCCCGACAAAGGGCATGTTATTGATTTAAGTTTCAATCAAATAGATGAGGGAGATAATATAATTATCAATGTAGCATCCGATTACAAAAAAATGTATTCAACTATTTATAATATAACGGATGGACGTTGTTCTATTTATATACATAATCAAAGCGATGTCGACATACCACACTTCGATGGAGGTGCTACGACCGAACAAATTAAATTAACAATAACAATTATAAACTAATATAACTTTTTTATATAAAAAATATATATGTTATATATATAATGCCAAAGAAGTCCAACAACCAAAAAAAGAAAGAAGCCGAAGCCGCCGGTAAGGCACCGAAGCTGACCAAACAACAGGAGAATGCTGGTAAGAGCAAGAAGCAAAAGAGAGCAGAGCAGAAGGCCAAGAAGGCCGCGAAACGTAATATAAAGGAGTGAACAAAACCAGATGTATTATGGATATATTTAAATAAAATCACAGGCCAAAAATATAGTCTGTCGAGGTATTTACTTGTTGAAATAGTTTTTAATTTTGTTCCTTGGGATGTTTATTTTTTATTTCATCCCAAACATTCCGATAATCATAAAAAGGGTCGGTTGAATTTACCTGAGAATCATTATGATGATTTTGCGTTATTATACTAGTTAATAATGGACAATCCCTCAATTCATTTATACCACAAATTTTATTAGTAATGCGTGAATTCTTTTTTGCGACTATATTGTCTTCGATGATGTGGTGTGGTTTATAATCTAATATAAAGTACACAAAAGTGAAAGCACATCTCTGCGGGATGTAAAATGCTAATAGAAAATTAATCAATAAATCCGTTTTGACTATACTTCTAAAAATAAATAAATAGATTATTATTGTCGAAATAAAAGTTATTTTTTCTTCAAAGGGACGTGAGGTGAAATACTTTAAATAATAGTAAAAATAAATATAATCCACCAACCAACCGTATGTAATTTTACCCGCCACATTATTATAAAATTTATACGGGTCTAATAGCTGATTATTGGTATATGGATGACGCTGTTTATGAATAAATTTACACACCGGGAAAGAAAAAGTATATATAAAATTACTGCTATGTCCCACGATATCATTTAGAAATGTATAATTTTTAGAAGCTATTAAATCACGAGCGGATTCATGAAATGGTGTAAAATTAAAATACATTAAAATAGACATGATTGGTAAGTATATAAAATAGCTGATGGTCGTAAATTTAAATAACATAACTATAATTAAACACGTATTCAATAAAAAAAGGTATAAAGTTGACCACATTATTCCCCCTCGATTATTAATTGATAGCATATTATTTAATATATATATTTAAAATTTTATTAAATTAAATATTTTATTTTTATTATATATAAATGGTATCCATTTCAAAAAGTGATTTATTAGAAAATTGCCAAACAGGCGATATATTATTATATAATAGTAAAACTGTTATATCTCGTTCTATAGAATATTTTACGGGTTCCAGATATTCCCATGTAGCCATGATTTTAAAAGATCCAACGTATATAAATACTAAATTAAAAGGCTTATACATAATTGAATCTGGTATGGAAGATATACCCGATACTCTTTCTGGAAAAAAATTTATGGGAGTGCAAATAATCCCTCTTGACCACGCCTTAGAATATTATAAGGATAGTTGGGTAGGAAATTTATATTATAGACAACTCATATGTGAAAGAGATGACGCGTTCAGAAATAAAATAAAAGACTTAGTGAATGAAACTGATGGAATTAAATATGATTTACGTGTTTTAGATTGGTTTAGGGCGCTTTTTGATATTGAAGTAGGGGATAGACAATTAACTAATAGATTTTGGTGTTCTGCCTTAGCCGCTTACTTATATACCCAATTGGGATTTTTAGATAAAACATTAGAATGGTCTATGATAGAGCCAAAACAATTTAGTTATTATGAAAATAAAAGACTAAGTTATAAAAATTGCGAACTTAAGCCAGAAAAACAAATTATAGAATTATAAACTTAAATAGTATAAAATTATTATTTTATAAAATTTAGTATTTTCACTTTAGGCTCGTTTATAAGTGGTTAATCCGGTTTTGGTTTTAGTCTGCATGTAAGTATTACCCTTGTAAGTAAAACTTTTAGCACCGGATTTCTTTGCAGCGAGCATCTTTTTGAAGTATTCGTTCATTTTTCTTTTTACTTTCTTTACTTTTTTTTTAGGTGATTTACGTTTTACCATGTTATAATATATCGTGAGATTTTAATTTCATACCAGGTAAATCATGGAAAGTATTTCATTTCAAAAAAAATTTGATATAATATGGTATTCTATAATAACAATTAATCTAATAACCAAGTATTGAAAATGGCCTACAGTTTGATTTGCGCGAATATTCCAATAGAATTAACATATATTATAGAGAACTTTACAGACCAAAAAGCCATTAATATGGCAAAATATATTTCTAAAATTGCGACATCTTCTCCTAAATTTTCTAAAGATTCCGAGCCTTTAATTGGTTTTAATAATATTGAATGTATAGGCAATTCTGAACGCAGAGTGGAATTATTTACTAGAAAATATATCACCGAATTAGAAAAAAAATGTAGAAAAAATATAGGTAAAATGCATAAAATTTTAAAGGAACTATCGGCTGGAAATAATATAGGCGGTGATTGGGACGACGATATATATCAAGTCCTCGAGGCGATTAATAATAATATTAATACGTATATAGTTACCAATAAAAAATTTAATTCGTTAAACAAACATCTTATTTCGGAAAATCGACCGACTTTACAAAATATGGTCGATGACCGCTTAGTTAACAATATACTCATAAAATATTGTAGTTCATAATTATTATTGATAATTCATATTAAAATTATAATAAATACAAAATAAAATTTATTCATTAGTCTAAGATAAGATTTTATAAGATTATTTTTTTTCTAAAATTTTTTCAAAAAGATTATTCCAATCTTTACTTATAACATCTGGTCTAAATCGGTCCAACGCCCTACGCGCATTTGAAGCATTTAACTTTCTTGTTTCCGGTGAAGTTACTAATACCTTTTCAAGCGTTTTACTGAAATTAATTATATCTTGTTCATAATTATCTTTGTCGACCTCGTACGTATAAACATACTCCTCAAATCCTTCAATAATTTCTTTGGGTCCATCTATATTTTGAACAATCGCTGGAAATCCCCTATCAAGTGCCTCGCAAATAGTATATCCAAAAGGTTCATAAATTCCTGGAATAGAAATAATCCCTATACTTTTAAAGAAATTCGTTTTAATATTTTTATCGGTTGAAAATGGAATCACTACTAAATTATCTTTATATTCTTTTTCTAATTTTCGCCAATAAGCGTTATCATATTTATCATAATCAACTCCCATATTAACAACTTTGATAATTTCATTTTGTAAATATTCAACGGCTTTTAGTGGTAATTCAGGTCTTTTTCTGGGAACATGCCGTCCAATATACCCCAAATTATCATTATTATAGTCTACTTCGTAGGCACCAGTGTCGTATTTTGGTGTATAACTATTATAAATAACTACTGTTTTAGCGTCAAATTTATTATACCCGAACTGGTCATAATATTCCTTTTCGGCGTTACTAATCAAAACAATATAATCCGAGTTTTGGAATAATTTTTCTTGGTCGTTAAAATTTTCTGTATATTGCGAGCCCATATTAGTTATATGCTCCATGCGAATCAAAGAATGGCATACGGAAATAATAGGCATAGTGGGGAATATATTTTTAATAGTTATCACCGTATCAAGTGAGATCCATAAGTTATTAACACAAACGTCGATATCTGAAAATACATTATTGATATCGTCTATTGAATTTATAATTCGTAGATTACTGTATTTTTCATAAGCTTCATCTGGGAGACTATCATTAAAAGCCAAGAATATAGGAATAATATTTAAGCGTTTATTTTTATTAAACATCGAAATGAAGGCATCTATCCAAGTTGCTACGCCTCCATATACAACCCATGGAGCTAACTCGTTAGTAAATAACCCTATATTTATTACATCTTTACCTGGGTGTGTTTTTGTAAGATTTTTTTTGTAACCGCTCTTTTTTAGTTCATAGTGTTGTTTTAATAATATTAAGCGCAGCAGTAGAATATTAAGCGCATATATTAAGGCGGATATACAGCTTAATTCTACAATAATTTTAAACATTTTACTTTATGCGGTAAAGTAAAAACTTAAATCAAAATTTTTATATTTATAAAATATTTAAATTAATAAATACATAAAGTTCCGAATAATTCCAAGTAAGTTTTTCTGCGGAGTAAAATTCGTTGGTAATTGGATTAAATTGTTCTGATAATATTAGCGAATTGTCTAAACTAAGTATTTTATTTTGCAAAATATCGGGTATATTTTTAAAATAATTAAATTTATTATTATCTAATTTATATAGTTGTATACTTATTTGTGCTAAAGCTAATGAGCATATAACCCATGCCTCTCCATTAAAGTATTTATCTCCTTTATAGCGACCTATAGAATATATCTTTTCACTTGAATATTTTTTTCTAAAATAAGATATTAGATTTTTGGCGTTAGACGCAACTAAATTCAGAGGAAATAATTTTAAAATATCAGGATCATATTCTATATGGCAATAAGCTAATAAATTAGCAGAGTCTTCATATTTAGCTATGCTCCCTTCTTCGTTAAAAGATGATATTATAAATTCTCCATTAATATGGTCCTTCAGTCCGTTACATAGATCATTAATAACTTTTTCCAACAAGTCTATATTTATTTCAAAATAGTTTTTATTTTTTAATACATCTTTTAAAAATTTCAATTGAACCATTCTTGTATACCAATGCCACCCATATAATTCTTCCCATAAATCAAAACAAGGCTTATTATAGTTATCTAAAATATAATTCAAATCTTTTATAATCATGGGGATTATTATCGTTTTACATAAACTTGGATATAGGCTCTTGAATAAATTTAAAATTTTAATAAGCATTATACTTCTTAAAGCTGGTCCGTCATTTTGTGGCCTACCCCATTCTCCATTAAAAGGAGTCCCATCCATATTTATTTTAGGTTCCCCTAATCCACCTAAGGTATCTAAATGCTGTATACGATTTTCTATTTCAACATAATCAAGTAGATTTTTAATATATTTTTCATCAAGAGTTTTGGTATATTCTTGAATTAAAACTCTAATAACTAGGGCAGAATCTCGAACCCAATGGTATTGGTAATTAGGGGTAATAGAAGGAGATGCAATTATAATACCATTACATCTTGTGGAATTAATATTTTCCGATATTTTTCTCAATATATTTGATATATATGATGTCATATATAATATAATATATTAATATATTATTTAAATTTAAAATTATATTAACATTAATATTTAATGTTGTCTAAAATGGAAACCTATTATACTTATGACGATGTTTTAGTTAAACCCAAATATTCGGAAATAACAAGTAGAAAAAATGTAAACTTGTCTTCCAAGTTAACAAAAAATATTAAATTAAATGTCCCCATTATATCTTCGAATATGGATACTATTACAGAGGATAAAATGGCGATTGAAATGGCTAAATTGGGAGGACTGGGTATTATACACCGTTATTGTTCAATAGAAAAACAAGTAGAAATGGTTAAAAAGGTAAAAAGATATACCAATTATATTATTACTAATCCATATGTTATTACTCTTAATAGCAATATGATGAATGCATTAGATAAAATGGAAAATACAAATAAATCATTATTAGTTATTGATGATAATAATATTCTCAAGGGAATTTTGACCCAGAGGGATTTAATACATTTCCATTCAGTTGGGCATAGTGAAAGTCCAATTGAACATTATATGACCAAAATAGAAAATATGATAACTATTCAGCAGGAATCTTTGACGGCGTTAAAAATTCACGATTTAAAAAAGATATTAACAAGTCATAAAATACAAAAGTTGCCTATATTAAAAGGCGCGGAATTGTATGGTCTTATTACTCTGAAAGACATTTTAGATAGAACTGATTTAAACAAAGAGTTTAAGTCGAATTTAGATAAAAATTCCCAACTGGTAGTAGGATGCGCCATAGGCGTTAATAAAGATTATATTGAAAGGACCAGAGCTGTTATTAATGCGGGATGTGATATTATATGCATAGATGTAGCTCATGGACACCACAAATTATGTGGGGACGCGGTTATGAAAATAAAGGACCAATTTCCTGAAATAGATATAATTGCGGGAAATGTATGTACAGCAGAAGGTGTTAAATATTTAGCTGATTGTGGAGCGGATTGTATTAAAGTGGGCATTGGTCCAGGTGGGATTTGTATAACACGAAAACAAACTGGTTGTGGAGCTCCGCAACTAACTTCGGTTATAAAATGTGCCAAAAAAGCAAAAGAGTTAGGCGTTACTGTTATAGCAGATGGTGGACACAACGGAACGATAGGTAATATATTTAAGGCTTTATGCTGTGGATCCAGCGCCTCTATGTTAGGTGGTATGTTAAGCGGGACATTAGAAACACCCGGTCAAATTTACACAAAATTAGATAGAAAGGTGAAGCAAATAAGAGGTATGGCGGGTTTTATGTCTAATTTTAATAAAAGAGAAAAGATGGGCCAGTGTACGAATAATCTTGAAACTATGACACCTGAAGGAGTTGAAGGTTATGTAACGTATAAAGGACCTGTTAGAGATATAATTAATCAGATTTGTGGAGGACTTCGTTCTGGATTATCATATGTTGGTTGTGATAGTTTAGATAATTTAAAACCGGAAGAAATAGAATTTATTTTAATTACTCAAAGTGGGTTTAAAGAGAGTGGTTCGCATGGTATAAAAGAAATTTAAATTTTATGTATTCTTTAAATATAGAAAGAATTATTCTTATAAATACCATGTGTAATATGTTTCTCAGGAGATGAAATTTATATATAAAGAACCATAAAATAAAAAATATAAAAGTAATACAAAAATGTTTATCATCTGATTCAAAATATAAATTCAAAACTAAATCAAATGCTATTTATTCCGATAAAACATATGAAATAAGTAATGATGGTATTAGTTCAACTACTATTGATAGTATTTATAAGAAACAACCGGATTTGGGATTGATACATTTAGATGTAGAAGGGCATGAATTTGAATGTTTAAGAGGGGCAAACGAATCTATTAAAAAGGGTAATATTATATTTGTTGTAGAAATAATAGAAAAAAATATATACAAACAAGATATAATTAACTTATTTAGAAATAATAATTACGCTGTATATGTAATTCCAGAATACGTGGGTCTCACTTGGTGGGGGCGCGGGCGTAACTTCATTTTTTTCCCAAAAAACTATACTAAAATAAATATTCTGAGTTTTGTAAGAAAATATGGATTAAAAAAATTTAAGACATTTTAAATGCGAAACAAATCTATGTATTAGATTTATTTTAATAAAATTAATATAGTTGTATATTATATAAATTTTATGGTAAGAAAAATAATAGTAAAAAAAAAAATGACTGATAAAGAAATTGCGAAAAGAGAAGGCGAATATTTTGATAGTAGTCATTATGACATTATTTTAAATGACGACGCGGATGTTTACACCGAAGACAATAAATTATTGATTAAATTCCGAAAAAATGTTTTAGATAAAGATTTAGGAACCTTAGCCGCCAAGGAATTACGGAAACATGCCAGAAAAACTCACGAAAATAGAGGAGCTTCTGCGGGAGAATTAGATAGGAATAAATTAGCTAATTATATTGGAGATTTAGTAACTCCAGGTAAATTTAGAACTCGTTTTAAATCAAGCAAAACTGGAATATTAAGTAAGCAAGCTACTTCTAATCTGTCTCCCTCAAATATTATAGGTTTTTTTGATAAACCTGATAGAAATTTAAAAGGAAAAGGCGCGCCTTGTAGATTAACCGCATTTAATAGAGATAATCCTGAAGTTTGGGAAAGAGTATTGCCATTTATAGAACAATGCGATGGTCTATTTAAGTTATTGGTTCCTGATAGACATAATATCCAATATAAAAAAGCACAATCAGTTCCTAACTTTGCTATCGCAGACACATCCTTTTCTACTATTACTATAAATTATTCTTGGAGAACGGCTCTTCATAGAGATGCAGGGGATTTAGTTGAGGGATTTGGTAATTTGATTGCGCTAAAAGACCCTTTGAACCAAAATGATTACGAAGGATGTTACACAGGGTTTCCACAATATGGTGTCGCTGTAAATGTCAGACATGGTGATTTTGCGGCTATGAATGTTCATGAATGGCATTGCAATACCGAATTTAAACCTATTTCTAGTAAAATAAAGGGTAAATGGAGTAAAAAGGAACAACAAAATCTGTGGTATTTTAATAGATTATCGATGGTCTGTTATTTAAGAGAAAAAATGATACGCTGTAAAAATTTAGATACAAGTAAGATTCAGCTGCTTAATAAAAATTCAGATAATAGTGTGTTTCGAACAGTAAGACAGTATAAAAGACCAGACACCTACAAAGAATTTAAAGCTCAGCTAGAAAAATTACATAAAATATTTGTAAAGGATATTAATAAAACCCCTGACAAACAATCGCTAAATAGTAATCTATCTAATTATTACAGCTTTTTAGGATATTATTATAAAGATTTCTCTAAGTATTTTACGGTAGCAGATATAAAAAATATTAATAAGGAACTAAGTATGTTAAAAAACACAGTAAGTAACTATTTGAATAAAAAGTCTAAATATATATTAGATTACTGTACTAAATTATTTACAAAATAGAGCACCAGCCTCCAGACGACAATCCTAACGCGTAACTGTCTATTATCTTTCTCTGTTCTGTAAGAATATTTAAGTCTCCATATTTTTTATAATTATCACTTGATTTAGCAAATTCATTTATAGAAACGTCTAAATTTGTTATAGTTATATTTCGAGGATTATATGGAGGGATTTTAGCTATATTTATGTCGGCTGTTATGTTATCCTCGTCGTATGTCTCCGAGAATTTATCGAAATTAAATATTTTGACTAATAAATAATTTTTTTCTTGACTTTCTTCATCCGTAATGAAAGTATCATCTCTAAGACCAATAATTTTATGCGAAGATTCTATATAAAACGGTATGATAGAATTTTTTTTAACTTTATTTAATTTATCTATAAAATTTAATATATAATCTACAAAAGATTCATATATATGATTAATATTTTTTCTATAATTTTCAGAAATATTGCTGAATGAGTCTAATATAAATAATAATTCAGGGTCCTCTGTATCAAAAATACTTTTTAAATCCAAAATAAAAATAGAACGAGGGACCATAATTTTAAATGGTGCGGAAATGTGAGATAAATTTATTAAACTTACGTTTATTAAATAGCTATTATTATCAGCGGTAAGTTCTATATTTACTTTTTGTCCCGCTGAGTCACTAGACGAATTACCATAAATAAGATTTAAATTTAAAAATTCTATTTTGTTTTTAGATTCTCGGCATTTAAAATTACTTACACTACTCGATATATAAATTTTTTTATTCAATTTATTAGTATTTCTCTTTTCTGCCTCAATTGCTTTGTGGAATTCATTCCCTAAAACTATAATTAACTTTTCTTCGGTTGATTTCAATAATTGTTTTTCCTTTTCAGAGCCATTTGATAATTCTATTTCAAATGTAGCAACTTGATTAGCTTCTACATCTACTCCGGAATTTCCACTTGTAACTTTTTCTTTAATACTTATTCTTTTCTTTAATTCCGCGATTTCAGCTGGTAATTTAGAAAGATGTTTATCTTTGGTTTTAAGATTATCTTCTGCTGTTTTATAATTATTATTAGCAACCATAAGTTCTGGAGATGGACTCCCTATATCCTTTATAAGAGTTTTAAATAATGTAGACGATGAAAGTGTTTTTAGTTTATCTAATTTATTCTGCATTCTGGTAATCTTTTTCCCATGGCTTGCTCCGCCTTTATCGGAAACAAGTTTTTTATTAATCGAAGCTAATAAAATTTCTATTTCCTTTAATTGCTTTTTTGTGCAATTCGGTAGGTTTTGATAATCAGTCAGCGATTCAAAATAATTAGCTAAAGGACTTGGTCCATCGGGTATATTAATTTGTATAGATGGTAATAAAATAGCAGGTTGGGTTGGTATAGACGCGACAGCGTTGACTACTGGTTGTGTGGGTGTATCTGGTCCAGAATAATTGACCATCGCCCCTCCTTTATGTAAGGTCTTTTTTAAATTATGCTGATGAAAAGTATCTAAATAAGACTTTAAAATAGATTTTCCCTGCAACGAATCAATTTTAAATTTTTTCCCACTTTTAGGATCTGTAATAGTTTTAAACATGTAATATATTCTTATATAAAAATATATTAAAATTTTATTTAATTATTAAATTATTAAATTATTAAATTATTAAATTATTAAATTATTTAATCGCATATAATTGAATTAGTTTTAATTTTCACGGGTATTGTGGTAATGCCTGAATAATTTTCGACATTTGTAATAGATAGTCGATATTTTTGCAAAAGATCTATTTTACAAGTTTTTGAACCTGAATAAGTATTCTCTAAATTCTCCAGATTGTTTATTAATTCTTGTGAATCTTCTTTATTTTCTATCGATATATTCCTAATACCTTTTACTGTGCCATACCACCGAGGACAACTATACCTGTATAAAATTACATCCATTTATATGTTATATAAATGTTGCTTTAAATAAATATATTAAATATGTTATGTATTTAATATTTAATGAGTGAAAATATTAATACTAAGGCTACAGAAGTCTCATACGAATCAGAAGTCCTCGACGACTCAGAAACTTTTGAAAAATACTTAGAAAATTATATTATTTTAGAAAATAAAATAATCAAATATTTACCAAAACTCAATTTTAGTAAATTAATATATGCTAAATATGCGCTGAACATAGACAATTTAGACAATATATACAGAGAACTAATTGTATCTAAATTAACAGAAGATTTATATGACACTACAATTTTAAATTTGGTAAAATAAAAATCTGCCATAATAATAACATGTTTTCATGTAGTCCTCCTATTTTTGAAAAAAAATATTATGATAAAAATGAAAAAACCGCACCCATTAAAATCCAAGCCACAAAATCAGTAGCCCCTCATATTCCTAATTCTCCGTCACCATTTAATACCCCACCCAATTTAGAAATTCTAAGAGAGTTATATCTAGGCTATTTAGCCAAAATTAATAAAAAATAATTTGATTTGTAATTTAGTTCTCACTTTAATATTAATATGTATTCTCACATATTATTGTTAATAAAATTATATGAAGAGAAACTACTAAATATTTCGGGTTTTAAAATCAAATTTAAATTTACTATAGGTAAATTTAAATGTATGGCCAGAATAGAAGACCTTGCAAATTGTAATAAACTACCAAATATAAATAAACGATGTTCCAGAAATATTTTAAGTGTAGGGTTGTGTAAAACACACTTGCGAAAATTAAAATATGGTAAAGTCGACGATTATCCACCTGAAGAATTATTATACCGATACAAGAAGTATGATAAACATATAGAAACCACTATTGATTTAAATCATGTCGAATTTTGTAAGAGTAAGATATTAAAACCAATTAAAAAACTGAATTTAATAATAAGAATGTCTTTTACAAAAATGGACTGTGATGCCAGTATTAAAACGATTACAAGGGAATATAAAGATTGTAGTTTAGAAGATTTATATCAAAGAGTGTTAGATAAAAACCAAATAGACCGCAATTTTATAACAGTCGACGAAAAAAAAACCATACTAAAAACTATAAAAAAATATTCCACTAAAAATAGCAGAACTGAATTACTTAAATATATCAAGGACATCAACGTAAATCTATTAATAAATATTAGAATTAGAGACAACGATTTTAATTCGGTGGATTTATTTAAAGTATATTTTTATGGTGAAAATTATTTAATTAATGAGAATAAAAATATTGTAGGTATTATCCAGGATTGGGTAGACGAGGAAGAAATAGTTCCCAAGGAATATAAAACGACCGATAATAAAGTTTTAAATCCTCATTCAAATTTACCTATTAATGAAGTGATTTTGAATTCATCTAGTAAAATATATACAGATTTAACACCAGGTATTTATAGAGAGTATTTTTACAACGAAGAGTTAGAAGCCTTCATGATTACAAATAATATTTTACTATAGAAAATATCAAGGATAACAAAAATTTGATTTTTTTTGAATGACTAATTAATTAAGTCATAATGGATGAACGATTTATAAGAAATTTTATCAAGAATATAAACACTTTCATAAATAATGAAACCGTTTTTAAAGAAACTTTCAATCTTAATCTAAAAATTAAGGTTGAAGATAAATCTATTTTTAAAAAGAATTATTGCGGAGCAATTACAAATGGTGGTTCACAATGCACTAGGAAAAATCAAAATGGTTCTAATTTTTGTGGCTTACATCGATGTGACCACAAGGCTCATAGGAGAAAGAGGAATAAAACTACAAGATTTTTAACTATCAACGACAATATCTCTGTTTCCACGTATAGTATTAAATTTGACAACAAACAAAATACTATTAATTATGAAAACAGTATTTATCTCTATGATGATGGAGATAAATATTTACTAGATACTACTACTAATTTAATTTATAGTATGGAGAGTACCCCTCCTATTAAAATGGGTTATTTTAATGAATTTTCTATTAATTTCCAGTATTAATCATATTCTTATTCGTGTTGCTCTGAAAGAAAGGTGCATATAAATTAAATTTGATTATTTTATATCTTTTTTTATTATAAATTAGTATGGTGACCGCCAAAAAAAGAGATAAATTAATAAAAACTCTTGTAGGTAAATTGAATAATATAATTGATTATGTAGTTGTTGTCAATCTTGGGGACGAAGTTAAAATATACAATTCTATTCAAAATAATACAAAAAGATTTCTAAATAAAAAAAACCTAAAAGATATCAAAAAAGCGCTTGATATATTTGACAAATATTACTATAGTACAAAACATCAAATAGTAAGTGATATGGTTTATGATAAAATAAGTGATTATTATTATGAGAATTCGTCAAATATCAAAAGTGATAAAATTGGTTCGGAAATTGTAGGTAAAAAGGTTAAGTTACCTGTTCATATGGGTTCCATGGATAAATTAAAATTAGGACAGGCTAAATTAGCAACTTTCTTACAAAAATATAAAAATAATAAATTAATTTCATCTAAATTAGATGGTATTAGTATGTTAATAGGGAGGAAAAATAAGATGAAAGTTGCATATACTAGAGGGAATGGAACTTATGGAAAAGATTTAAGTAGGTTCCTAAAACATATTAAAACATCAGATGGTAAAAGCCTTTCGGATATTTTAACTAATGTTGATAATAATACCTATATAAGAGGTGAACTTATTATTTCTAAAAAAAATTGGGCTAAATTTTCATATTTAGGCTCAAATGCTAGAAATATGGCTATGGGAATTACAAATAGAAAAAAAATTACAAAAGAAATAGCCATTTGTCAATTTTTAGCATATGAGCTTATTTCAGAAGAGGAATTATCTATTCGTAAACAATTTAAAAAGCTTGTATCTTTAGAATTTGATACCCCCCGTCATAAATTATATTTAGCTACGAAAGTAACTGAACAATCACTACCTGAAATTTTAGCAAAATTTAAAGCCGAATCTTTATTTGATATTGATGGAATTATTTTACAGGATAATAAGTATTACCCCAAAAATACCGATAAAAACCCTAAGTATGCAAAGGCCTTTAAGATGGAAAAATATAATGAAGGTGGGATATCAACAGTAATAGACATTAAGTGGAGCACTACTAAAAATGGATCATTAAAACCTGTTATACTTATTGAGCCGGTTATTTTATCCAACGTAACTATTAAAAACGTCTACGCATATAATGCTAAATATCTTATAGATAATAAAATTGGAAAGGGGGCTATAGTTAAAATTATTAGAAGTGGCGATGTTATACCTAAAGTAACAGAAGTAGTAAAGGAAAAATTTAATATAACGTCTGATTTTCCAGATGAATATAAGTGGGGTGATACTAATTTAGATATTTTCACGACAAATGAGACAAATAAAGAGGTTTTCTTATCTCAATTGGAATATTTTGTTAAAACTTTGGGAATTGAATTTTGTAAAAAATCAACATTAAAAAAAATGTTCGAAATTGGAATTAAAAGCGTAAAAGATTTTATAAAAATTAATAGTTATAAAACTATACTTAAAACGGAAGGTATTAAAGACAAGTCTGCTAAAAAAATATTTAACAGTATACAAAATATCCTAACAAATGTCGATGTTGTAGATTATATTTCGGCGATACCAGTTTATAATGGAATATCGAAGAAAAGATTAAAGCTACTAGTAACTAATATTGGGGAGTTTTATCTTTTGAATAAAAAAACTCTATATCAAAAAATAATAAAAATTAAAGGCTTTTCTGAAAAAACCGCCCAAATAATAATAACTAATATTGATAAATTAACAGATTATATTAACTTATATAAGTCTCTTTATGGCACTTTTAAAGTACAATCTATGGTCAAAACCAAGGGTAAGTTTTCTGGAAGAAAATTTTGTTTCAGCGGAATACGAGATAAAGAACTTGAAACTTATATTGAAAGCGCGGGAGGGGAAATATTACAAGTCGTTACCAAAGAAATAACCGATTTAATAGTTAAAAATTTGAGCACTCAAAGTTCAAAATTGAAAAAAGCAAAAAAAATGAATAAAAATATTATCGAATACACCGACTTTATTAAGTTATAAAAATACATTTATTTTTTTTATATATTATTATGGAGACGCAACTTATTGAAACAAAAATGGTAAATAATATAAATATCAATGTAGACACCGATGAAATTCCTAAAGAGCAAAGTTATATCAATTTACTTTCTTATATAGATATGAAACCACGTAAACTATTTTTATGTAAATTAATAAATAGTGGGAGCTACAATAATATTTATAATATTTCCAAGTCGTCGCAAAATAGAAATGATAATAAAATCATTTTAAGACTATCAAAAATAAAGGAGACAGCTGATAATATAAAAATGGAGTTACGGGGGATAAAAATCCAGTATAAACTATCTCAAATAAATAACAATATAGGTCTCGTAATTGATTATGGGCGAATGATAACGAAAAATGATAATTTTCATCAAGAATATTCTGTTTTGGAAAAATATGGTATTTCTCTAAAAGATTTACTTGAAAAGAGTAATATATATAAAACTATTGATGTCCCTATACAATTCATCAAAAAATTCTTAACATGTATTCACAGTATACATAAAAGTGGTTTTGCCCATTTAGACTTAAAACCAAGTAATATTTTACTAAAAAATATCAATAGGAATAAAAGAATTATTACTGATTTAGATTTTTCATTAATAGATTTCGGGGCTATAAGAAGTTTTAAAAATGATAATTCTAAATTTATAAAAAAACAAATGGCTTCAGCCGCATTTTCCCCTCCCGAGTTAATAGATCGGAAATTTGGGAAAAAAAGTGATGTTTGGGCAGTTGGGGTAATAAGTTACCTAGTAATAATAAACAAATTTTTTTTTAAGGCGAATGGTGTAAAATTATTTATAAATGGTAACACCTCAATTATTAAAAGAAATATAAAAAAAGAATTCACTAAATTCAGAAAAATAATAATACCTTCTAAATTTAAAACTGATAAAGAAATTAACGACTATTTAGGTCCGTGGAATAACGATTTTAATTTGGACATTTTAAAGGACTTTTTTTTAAAGATATTTACAATCGACTATACTCATCGACCAAATACAGAAGCCTTACTTAATCATAAATTATTTAGAATTTAATAAAATAATATATCACTTAAGTCCAATCCTTTTTTGGAAGCAATACTGTCGCTACTTGTTTTAAAGCATACGTTACATTTAGTATCTTCATTATCGTCAAGGGATACTTCCGCTATAACAGCGCGTTGCCATTTCCCGCTGGAGCGACGAATCCATACCTTGTTACCTTTCATCGGAGTTTTTTTCCGAGAACCCTTAATCATTTCTTTCAATTCTTTTCCTGAAAATTGTGTACATTTTAAATTTTTAGCATACTCGAAGATATTTTCCACTCTATCATTTACGGCGTCCTCTTTATCGGTATTATCTAAACTGTAAAACATTTTAGTTGATATAATATTTTCTGAATCGGGTCCGTTTCTTAAACATTCAATATAGTTTTTAATAACTTGTTGGCCTACAGCGGATTCTAATAATACATTCTTATTTGTTTCAGGGTCGATTATATGTGTAAAGCATTCTTCTTCGATTTCTAAACTCATTATAAATAATAAATATAATAAATATATTTATTTTAAACTCATTAATACTATGCGGGTAAATATGTTATTAAAAATTTTATTAATAATATATATATATGGATTTTTTAAATTATTTATGTCAATTAGAAGATGGAACTATATGTATTCACCCAGATTGTAATAAAAGTTTAGGGGATAATAAAAAACAAGCTTTACAGGATATTATATCGGAGATTAAATATTTTGAAAAAAAATTCGGCGCATCAAATAAATTTATAATTCTGTTAAACTTAAAAGAAACTGCAATTACCGAATCTACTTTAGATATTAAATTTCTTACAAAATTAAGAAAAGTATTAGTAAGAGAATTTCCAGACAAACTCAATAAATTAATTATTTATGATTATTCTGAAAAAATGCTATGCGTTATCCATCTCATCAGGCTTTTAATTGGTAAAGAATATAGAGATAAAATTCTAATTGATAAAAATTACAAAATATTTATAGATAATCTATTAACAAAAACACACGAGCGTGTTGGAAATAATCGGGAAGTTATTGTAAATAATAGTGAATCGCGCTATTAATATCCCCATTACTTATAATTAAACTTTCAATAATTTTATATTCATCCGAAAACCCCATGTCTTTTAATACATTTATTTCATCCTTATATCTATCTTTATTATTATTAATAATTTGCTCTGGTGTAGAAATATTGGATATATTTAATATAGGTTGGTTAGGACTATTAATATTATTTAGTTGCTGCGAAATTAAATTTAAGGAATTTTCTAAATCATTAATTACTGTAGCGTTGGAGGGACTGTTTACTAATGAATAGTCGGTGGAAGGATCCCACGGCGACGGAGAAGTATTTGATGGACCTAATAGGTTCATTATATAACTAAAGGAATTATGATAATTTACTGTGGGCCGCTCTGTCAATATATTCATATCCATAAATATAATTAATATTTCACTAGGTAATTCATTTAAAATATAATTTTCTCTCAAATATTTTCCGTTTAAAAAAGGAATAGGTATAATATTTTTAGTAAACATTACTTTATTTAATAAATCTTTAACGTCATACGTATGTTCTAAAAAATCCTCAAATAAATCTTTATATAAAATAGTGGTACTGATATAATTTTTTTTAATACTAGAATATTTTATGTAATAAAATTTTTTGCTATTACGGTCTGTTACGTTTTCTAAAGCAGTATCAATAATTTCTTTTACTAATTTTTTTATATAAATATTTTGCTGTAACATATTTATATAATAATATTAAAATGATTTTATGTTTTTATAATATTCATACATTCCTCTAAAGTATTTTTATTATATGGGTTGTTTCGTTGAAGTTTGTATTTGTTTGCTGTTTTTTTATGTTGATTTTTTTGCTGAGACGAATAGCCTCTATCATGTTCGCTGTATTCAATACTAGGTATGATACTTTTTAATGGAGGCATAACAATTTTAAAATCGCAATTATTTGAATTTTTTTTACGGAACTGTTCTATAGTTAAACAACCTCCAAATTTTTTTAAAGAATTTCTTGGTGGGGCTAAGGTGATTTTCTTTTTATAAATATTACTATAAAGCATATTAAGTAACCCGTATTTTTCCCAAATATTATTATTGTTAATTGTATTAAAGTTATAGGCAGCAGCACATTCAGGAGAGCAAAAAATCCCTTCTACATTATATACTTTATTGGAATAAGATACTGGTAAAGCACAAGGTATATTATTAAAATTATAGGTACACCACCAACAAGCTATTCTTGTATTTTCAGGCCATCTATTGTTTTTATTGGCTTCGTCGAACTGAATTTGTAGCTTAGATGATGTATTTGTTTTTATATTTTTCGATAAGTTATCTATTTCCTTATGTCTATCGTTTATAAGTTGTTTTAAATTTTTATTCTCTGGCGTAAACCAATTATCGCCATGAATAATTTTTTCAAATTCCATAGATGAGTAATCTGTTGTAGTTTTTGCACTACTTCCTCTGTCTAACCTTTTTTCAGATTTATTTACGTTTTTTGATAAAAACGCTAGATTGGTATCGTCGTTAATGGGTATAGGCATGTTGATATCTGGACTATAGTTTAATAAATTATTAACCTTATTAAACTCTTTATTAATATTTTTAATTGGTAAATGAATAATTATATTTTCATCACTTATTTTTATTGTAGAAATTTTATTTTTATTATGTCCATATGATTTATTTTGAGGTTTCCTTCCTCTTTTTTTTAGAACTTTTTTCTTTTCCTCAACTGGTTTTTTGACTTTAGGCTTTCTGCCTCGCTTTTTTGGGATTTTTTTTTCATCGGTGGGTTTTACGACTTTAGGCTTTCTGCCTCTTTTTTTAGGTTTTGTATCCATATCGAGTAATTATATAAATATTTCGTAAATCTCTTTAAATTAATAATTTCTTTATATAGTTTTTTTATTAACATATATTAATGTCTAAAAAACCAACTAGTAAAAAAACTTCTTCTACCAAAAAAGTTTCTTTAGAAGACTCTATTAATTCCACAAATCCAATTTCATTATTTAAAGAATTTTTGGGAGGCGTTTATCAAATTATAGATGACGCCTTAACTACATATGAGGCAGTTTATAATGTAATTGATAAAATAACAGACGATACTATTTGTAATACGACAATCCCATCTGTAATAGAAAATATTTGTTCAATTCAAACAAAGTTCGAAGTTTTAGGTAAATCATTAGAAGAATTCCCGAAGATACTTGCTAAGAAACTATCTGAACTAACGTTTCTCATAAATTATGCTCTCATGGAGGGAATTATAAATTTAGTCTCTAATCGGTTAAAGCGAATAAAAGACAAAATAGAACAAGATTTTAAAAATACACTTAAAATTACTCTGGGACCATCAGCACCTGATTTAAGTATATGTAAAAATGCGAAAGTGATCGCTGGCGAAATATGTGTACATTTAAAAAAAGTTAATAAAAATTTTCTTATTAAATTTATTAAAAATGTAGGTAGAATATTAGTTATATTTAAAAGAAATTTTAATAAATTAGAACCGCTATTTAATTTAGAATATGGGAATCCTATTAGAGCTCTTACTGAAATAAAAAAGGCTTCTACCGGATTCACTCAAGAATTAGTTGAAAATAAAAAGGAATTGGACGAAGAAGTTCAAAATTTATCTGATAATTTTAAAAAATTAAACGCCCAACCGTCTTTATTAACTCCTGGAGCACCTTTGGCATTAACCGGTGGTAAGCAAAAATCGACAAACATCAATTACCAAGTTATCATAGATCCTAAAACATCGAATGCTTATTCTATTAATTCAAAACAAGCTACTAGAATTCTTAATTCATATAAAAAACTGTTAAACTTATAGTTTAAATAAAAAATATATCTATAATATAACTTTATACTATGGATATAAAATTAGAAAAATACACAGAAGAGCTATTAAAAGGTTATTGTGAAAAAAACACTTCTTCTAAAAAAAATTTCAATACAAAAATTGATTTAGTAAAAAAGTTTTCGACAAATATCCTAGAAGACCATTCCCCGCAGTCTATAAAAGAATGTAAAATTAGAGACTCTGACCCATTAATAAATATTACTAATCCTATTTCTAAAACAAAAGAAGATTATGGAAATATATTAGGTAATATTATTGAGGAGGAATGTAAATTATTAGATACTAAGTCCAAAAATACCCTCAGCCCTAATTTATTAAAGTTAATTAATTTCTGTAACGAAAAACTTTTGGATTTTGATAAAAGACCAATTAACTCAGTTGAAAATTGTAATTTTAAAATTAAAGTTTTTAATAAAGATAAAACAATTGAATTTGATAAATCTGCTTTATATTCTTTATTTTTAGTCCTATACGAACATCTACGCGATATGCCACCTATAAGAATTTGTAAAAATTTTACAGAATTAAAAATGCTATATGCTAAAATTATTAATTACCAATCACCCACAGATCCAACGTATAAAGAGTGCAAATTAAGCGAATATATGTTTCAAACTTCAGAGGGTAATAAGATATGTCTTACCAATAATAGAAATAAAATTATCGATATAAGCAAATTTATAATAGATCTTTATGAGGAATTTTGTATAAATGACCCATCAAAACCGTTTATAGATGAACTAAAGTTATTTATTGATTCTCAATTTTATAGCAATAAATTTAATTCAATTAAGCCTTTAGATGCAGAGAATTTTTTTTATCTTAATAATGCGGGTGATGGTGATTGTTTATTTATAGCCGTAGCTAAATATATTTGCATATTATCAAATCCAGATAGGAATTATCCTAATACAAAAATTTTAAGAAACATCGGTAAAGATTTAAGATTTGAAACCTGTGAATATATGTACAAAAATAGATACAAGGTTATTAATAGTTCTGGTACTATTGAAAATAATACCGAAGCATTTATATGGTTATTAACAAGAAGGGGCGGCGAGACCAATAATGATAGATTTAACAGTCTAATGAGATGTTTAACTATTAAAAGGAATAGATCAATATTTAAAAATCCTACAAATTATACTATTGATGAATTGATATCTGATTTTAAATCCGACAATTTAAATGATTTTACTAAATACTGTATTTTAATGGCGCAATACTCCATGAAATCTGAATATTTCTTATTACATAATTCCGAAAAATTGCAATTGTCTTGCTATGCCGGTATTTGTGAAATTGCTTGTTTATCTTTATTTTTAAATAAAAATATTATTTGCACTTCTTCTTCTATTAAAAATGCGGATGGTAGCTTTAAATATAATATAGGGACTAAATTTTCATATATTAATAAATTTAATTATAGCGATATTAATGAAATGCCTATTTTAATTTATTTAAGAGGTTATAAAACAAAATCGTCGGGCTCAAAATCAGATCATTTTGAAATGATATGGCCGAAAAATAATAATAGACCTCTCGGAGTTAATACACCAAAAGAACTTATAGATAGTCAAAAGGCTCTTTTTGGTTACGATTTATCATTTACCGAAAAACTTATAGCTAATTACGATTCTTCTGAAGAGATTACACTTAGTAATGATCCATTTGAATTAGAAGAATTTATTAATGGAAATATACCCTCGGACCATGTAGAAAAACCAAATGAAGTAATTACAAGGAATTGGGCAGACGCTTCTATTAAATTAAGTAAAGATGCTACTACTTTAGTTGAACCACATTTTTTAGATGCGGAAAAAGAAATATTTTTAGAAAATGATAAAATTAAAATAGAAGGTTATCTATACTCTGTGGGTTATATTACAAGATTTACCGACTTATTAGAAAAGGGTTATGTTCTAAAAAAAGAATTATTAGAATTAATAATTAAAATTAAATCTATAGAAAATTTAAATATAAAAAAGCCCATAAATATATTTTTAGCTAATATGGATGATGAATCCGTCATTAAACCCAGATATGAAAATTTTAAGAAGGAAAATAAAAGTGTTTTAAGTTCCCTTATTGGTAACAATTCTATATCAAAATACATACCGGAACCATCTGAAAGAGAATATGATGGTTCTGTGGAGGAAGATGAGGATTATTCTTTAAAAATTAATTCAGACTCTAAAAAGTGGATAATATTTGGAGATTATTATTATAATAAAAAATACTTAGAGTTACCAATACCAATTAAAAACCCTTCCAAAAAAATAATAATAAGAGAATTAAAAAAATTAAACTTGCATATCCTGAAAGAACCTATTAGAGTTATTGAAAACTGGGGAGCGGGGGCTCATGGGGAAGGAAATAGTTATCGATATGCTCTTTATGATGACACGGGACAAGAAGAATTAGAAAAGGACATGCTGCATAATTTATTAAAAAAAATACCCCATAAAGTAAGTAAACCCATTACTAAAATAGCAGAAGACATTAAATCAACCGAATCAGTTAAATTAGTAGAAGATTCAAGGGATATGAAACCCATCTTAGATAACATAACCTTATCTTCGACAGTATCTAAATTTGAGAAAATTAAACCATTAAAAGACTCTTGTCAAAAAAAATCTAGAAAAGATGGTGGTTTATATAAAGTCGCATTCCGTAACGCTCTAATAGAATATGTCCAGTTTTTATATACAGGGGATAAAGTTAAAATTACTTTAGAAATAAAAAAACTAAAATCTATGAAACGGCGAAAAGAGTTAGAAGAATATTGTAAAACTATAAATATACTATAATTGGATTAGTCTAATATTATTTTCTATAGCCATATCTTTAACCAACGGACTATTATGATAATCCGAGAAATATTTAATTTCTTTAATACCACTAGCAATTAATAATTTAAAACAATTTAAACAGGGGAAATGGGTTATATAGGCGGTGGAATCTTTTAGGGAAACGCCGCGTTGCGCCGCATCGCATATAGCATTCTGTTCCGCATGAATAGTAAATTGCTCATGGCCATTTACAACGCGTGAACGATGAGGACATCCTTTCAGAAACCCATTATAACCGGTGGCAATAAGTCTATTATTTTTAACAATAGTACAGCCTACATGTAATCTAGAACAACCGCTTCTTTTAGATGCTAAAAGCGTGATTGTCGTAAAATATTCGTCCCAATCTAATCTTTTATTTAAATTAATTATATTATTTAGATATATAGTTGATAAAATTTTACCACTAATGTCCTTATATTCGGATACGCTTTCCATTTTATTTAAAAGTTAATATAATTTTAGATTAATATTATATTAATTTAATAACAGCTATTTCCCATAAAAACTCTATAAACCGCGTAATATAAAATATAAATTTCTGAAAATAAAAAGGCTACAATAGCGAGAATAATTTTCATAAATATACCTGAATTTTTATTACAATCCCAAGACAGATAAATCGCTATAACCGATAATATAATTCTTATAATACCTGTAGAATATAATTTTATCCAATGGATGTCATCATTTTCTTGTTTTCGGTAAATATCGTCTACTGCACTATTAATTTTTAAGGCTACCATATGTTATATTATAATAAGAAAATTATTTAGCTTTAAAAAAACTAATTTTTAGAAAAATATAAAAAAGATAGAAGGGCGAAAATAAAGAACCAACGATACTTTTCAATAGTTTATTTATAATAGATTCTGATGGAAATTCGGTCCAAGCATAATATCCTGCAAATACGGATAAGCCTACATAAATTAGAAACAATACACCAAGTATGACTCCTATAACTATGCCTACAACTGATTTTTTTTTATTATTTTTACCCCCTTTTGCACAACTGATATTAATTCTATCAAACCCATAATGGTCTTTGCTATCGTCTACGTCACACATTTCTATTATTATATAAACAGATTTTATTACTATGTATTATTTGTTAAATCAATATTGTATTATATAGGAGGCATTTATACCAGAATTGAAAATAAAATATATTTCAGGGACTATAAATATTATACAGGCCACTACACTAGTTATAACAAGAAACCCAATTGAAATTACCATGGACATTATAAACATAAATGAATTACAATCATATATTCTATGAGTATGGCGTGGGTGTGAAACAATAGTCACCGCCGATTGATTATTATTTGTATTAATTTTATATCGACAATGAGGACATCGGTGGCGAGCGTAATTATCGTAACAAGTTTTGTGGATTTCTATATTACATTGGGGGCAGAGCCAAATATCATTAGTCTGTTTTATTTCATCTAAACAAATAATACATTCATTATTAGGTATATCAGTTAGCATTGAGTATTACTAATAAATGTATATACATTTTTAGTATAATATTAAAATTATAAAATTAATTAAATTGGCTAACTAATAAAAATTTATTACTATATATTAATGGATTCAAAATATTATAAAATTCTTAAAACTATTACCAAGGATTTAAAAAAAAAAGACGCCGGTATAATAAATATTAATATAGAAAAATTAGCACTTGATTTCCAGTTAATATCTATATATCTTGAAAAGTATATTACTATCGTTGCCGACGACGAGCTCACTAATAATCAAAAAATATTAATATTTAAAAAAATAGGTTTTAATAAAAACTCATTTACAAAGGACCAGGCAAAAAAATTATTCGATGTTTTAAATATTACTTCTAGAACAAAAATGAAAGGAGGCAGTAATGTACCTATAGAAATTATAGTTAAGGATAAAATACATGGAGGAGGTAAGAAAAAAAACCCCATCAAAAAAAGTAAACCAAAGGGAAAGAAAGGAAAGAAAGGAAAGAAAGAAAAGAAAGAAAAGAAAAAACCCCCTTCAGTAGCTGATACATCGTCTAAAAAAAAGCCAAAACCGAACAGTGCTCAAGAAAAAGCGATGACTGGTAAAGCGACTTCGTCGAAAAAGGATGTAACTCCAAAATTGAACGCGAAAACCGATACTAAAGGCGCCCAAGAAAGCGCGATGGAAGCCGCCGGGTCTTCGTCGAAAAAGGATGTAACTCCAAAATTGAACGCGAAAACCGATACTAAAGGCGCCCAAGAAAGCGCGATGGAAGCCACCGGGTCTTCGTCGAAAAAGGATGTAACTCCAAAATTGAACGCGGAAGCCGATACTAAAGGCGCCCAAGAAAGCGCGATGGAAGCCGCTGGGTCTTCGTCAGGAGAGCAGGGGGACGATAGCCCAGTCGCGACACCAGAAGTTGCTGATATCCAAGGTGTAGCTATAGATTCAGTAGAAGAAACTACCCCCCAAGGAGGTATAGTAGAAGGTACATCCATATCTTCATCCGGTAGTAATGATACCGAGGCCGCGGCGGCTGCCACTGCTGTCATAACACCCAACCCAGCATTCTCCATTCCTACTCTAAAAATACCCCACCCTCAATTTCCTTTAGCTGGTACAGAATCGATCATTCCTGCTAATTTTCTTAAAGCTCCGGGACCAATAACATTTCCACCAAAATTATTTGAAGCGGCTGATGGAGCGTTAAATTTAGCGGGTGACGCAACTGATGGCATCACCACATTTTTTAAGTCTGCCAAAAAATTACCTTGCTTAAAAGATATTCCTGGTAAATTAATTAAAATGCTTATACCAAAAAATATCACAGAGAGTGTTTTGGGTGTTTTTTCCTTTATTGGGTGTTTATTGAAGGGGAAAATAAAGTCATACGATTTCCCAAATGATATCTTATGCGACTGGGGGTATTTATTCTTATTTGTAATGGCTGCTGTTCCTATTTTAGGGGGGGTTGCCGATTTATTAATAGTGGTTAAAGCTATTTTAAGTAAGCATTATTTCTTAGCAATAATAACAATTGCCACTTCATTAACATCTTTGGTATTAAACGCACACGTATTCGATTTGGGATTAATTTTTAAGGTATTTTACTATCTTGATTCTGTTTCATATCAGAATATGTACGAAGCCAAAAAGACACGATCACAAGGATGGGATTCTGGAAAATTAATCCATAGTGAATTTGTGGAAGTAGACAAAGACGATCCATGTAGTAGTAATTTTATAAAACCACTCGATTTGGATGTAATACGGGATACCTTTAAAAAAGGATTAAAGCAGGCGAATATCCCGGGACTACCTACTATCCCTGGACTACCTACTATACCTGGACTACCTACTATCCCTGGACTACCTGCTATACCAGGGGTCCCGATTAAACCACCATCGCTTCCATCCCGACCCCAGGGCGTGTGTAAACCACCATTGGTATGCTATGACCCATCGGGCAATATAGGGACAAATGATGGTAATAACCCACCTAGATGCACCGGTAATTCCGAATGCCATCCACTTGGTGTTAATTTTCCGCCTGCTGCATCGGGTGTATTGGGTATCGAAACATGTTCGGCACCAAATGTATGCATCGATGACTATGGTGTAATAACTAATATTCTACCCAAAAGTTTTAAATATCCCCACCCGCATTGTCAAGAAGGATATAAATGTGTTGATCCCGAGGATGACTCGTTGAATGCTACCCCGCTCTCCCCTCTTCCTCCAGGCGGAGATAGTAAAAAGAAAAAACCAGCTAATGGGGTACCTATCGTGCCGGGTATAATAAAAGAGCCTATAGATGAAATTAGAAAACGCATTAAGAACCCTACTAACATAGGTGTTAATGGAGATATACCCCCCGATGCTTTGAAATCACCCACCGATTGCTTGCCTCCTGACCCAGCTACTGGACTTATCACGTGCAACGGAATTCCTATACCTATTCAACAAATTAGAAAAAGAGTACAGAAATAACAGATATAAAAACGTTTAATAAATAATAATTTATTAAATGTCTTCTACAGAATTAACAATTAATAATATTAATACAGGTATCCCTATAAGTGGTAACGTTCTAAGGGATATAAGTGGAGAATTTAATCTTTCCGGTTTAAAGAGAGTGAACAGTCGAGAATTAGGTAATTTAGATTTACCTCCAGGGGAAAACTATATTGAGGCGTTTAAAAAATACTCATTTAATCGTATAGACGAATCTATTGATAATTTAGATTATTATATGTTCTATTCATACACCGTTATTTTCCCTTTACATAATGATACTGAAAATGAAAATGTTAATGATATTTGCTTACGAATTTGGAAAAAGGGAGTTATGGGGGGAGTTAGAATGATAATTTGTGTATTTATTCAAACCGTTATAACACCTATGTTAATATATTATTCTATAAGTTCCAATGCTAATTTGTGTGCGCGAGATGGAACAAGTTATCAAAAAATAACGGCTGCGATATTCACTTTTTATATTAATTTAACTTCAATCAATAATTTATCGGATCAAATCCATATATATCTTAATTTCAATACTTTTTATATCATATATCATAAATATTTGAGTCAGACAAAAGGAACTATTAATAAAAATAAACGCAGCGTGTTTAATATTTTAACCAATTTCTACTTGAGTATAAATATTATTTCTTGTTTATTAACTACAATCGGTTCGGTTATTATTATTTATAATTCAAAAACTATGTTGGAAATTATATTGAATTCTTTGGCTCTTAAATTTGTAGACGAAATTGATAATATGTCAATCAGTAAGTCGGAAATTATGGTGTTTAAAAATGACTATAATAGAATAAGAAGTGAAATTGACGAGAATATAGATTTTTTTGATAAATATATTCCCAATAGAATAAGTCAGACATTAAAACTTGTTAAAAAAATGTGTTGCACAATTTTACTAGGTTCTTGCTTAACAATATGTCTCTATATATTTACAATTGTAGCTCAAATTTGGATGTTTATTTGTTATTAATATTAGAAAAATTTGAAACAAAAAACATGTTTTCATAATCTTCATAAAAACGCATTTTATGATGACCGATATATCCCAAAATGAAGTAAGTGTTTCGAAAGGATTTAATTTTCGTAAATGTTGTATACTATGTATACTCTCCCTAATGATGCCTATATGTTGCTGTCCGATTCCTATCGTTGTTGTAACTATAGTATTATTAAATTCAATAAATGAATTAGCATATACAAATGATAATTCAACTATTTATAATGATTTGAATAAAACCCACACATACTATAATTATAGCTCTAATGTTGGGAATAACGTTCCTACTAAATACCCTTCATATTTAGATTTTGAGCCTTATAATGAATTTGAAGCAAAAATTTCACCATAATAATGAAAGACTGTTGTGGATTATGAAAAGTTTATTATTTTATTAAAAAATAAAATTTTCTCAGCTACCGGAATTGAACCAGTGACCAACAGATAACAAAGGTATCCTTTAAACCGACTACAGTCTGTCGCTCTACCAACTGAGCTAAGCTGAAGAAAAATAATCAAGGACTTATTTTAAATACAATTAAGCCACTTCGCTGTCTAAATATTTAGATGCCTTGATTAAAAATGACGACGCCTTGTGCGTCACCACTAGAGAGTGAGTGTGGGGGGGTGAATAATGCATTATATCACCCCCTCCGCTATGTTTTTTGCTGCGCGTATTATTACAAATATTGACCAATTGATATTTGTTCTTCATAATACATATACTATTATGGGCTTGTCTTTAAATATATATAATTTTATAAGAATTATAATACCGTCTACTTTCAATAAATTTTCATTTTAATCATTTCTAAATTAATTATAATAATATATCAACACCACCGTAATAAAAAAATATATACATAATAACTATTTATTTTTGAAAATAAGAATTTATCTATCTTTGGGTATAGAATAATGTTATATAATTTTATAACAATTTGATTATTTATTTAAAGGCACCCCTTTAATTATTATTAAAGATGCTTATTAAGAAAAAAATAATGGTGAAACAATCTCCCAAGAAGAAGGTAGATGAAATTTATCAAAAGATGGAGCATAAAATCCATATTTATACTAAGCCAGATACTTATGTTGGGTCTTGTGAACCAGAGCCAAATGATACGTATACTTTTGACACCGAAAATAATAGAATCGTAAATAAAGAAATCTCTTATTCACCCGCTTGGTATAAATGTTTTGATGAGCTTATAGTCAATGCCCATGACCATAAAAAACGAATGGATAAAGAAATAATAGATTCTCCTAAATCTAAACATAAACCCGTAAAAGAAATTAAAATTAAAATTCTTGAAGATGGTGGAATCGAATTTTACAATGATGGTGATGGTATCCATATCGAATATTTACAAAAGCATGAGATGTATCCAGCTGAGCTAATTTTCGGCTCACTTCTTTCCTCTACTAATTTCGATGACACCCAAGAAAGAGAGTGGGGTGGGAGGAACGGATATGGTGCTAAATTAGCTAATATTTTCAGTAAAAAATTTATAGTAGAAACTCTGGACCACCGGGTCAAGAAAAAATTATATCAGGAATTTTCAGATAACATGAAAAGTAAGACCGATCCGGTTATAACTACTGTAGATAAAAAGGAAAAACCTTATACTAAAATTACTTGGTATCCAGATTACGAGAGATTTGGTATGGAAGGGACAACCGATATACTTAAAAATGTTATCTTGAAGCGAGTATATGATATTGCTGGTGTTACAGATGATTCAGTTAAAGTATATTTTAATGATAACCGGGTTGATGTTAAGAATTTTGAAACTTACATCAATATGTATATTGGTAGTACCGCGGAAACTGCAAGAGCTTATCAAGATAGTTTAGGATGGCAAATATCCGCAACATGCAGTGACGATGACGTATTCCAACACATCTCGTTTGTTAATGGTATTTATACTTCGCGAGGAGGGACACATGTAGAATATATTGCTACCCAGATTAAGACAAAATTGGTGGAGTATTTTAAAAAGAAAAAACGAATGACGATTAAACCACAGATAATTAAAAATCAATTGAAGTTGTTCGTTAATGCATACAAAATCCCAAACCCGAGTTTTGATTCTCAAACAAAAGAGACACTCAAGACAACCAAGAGTAAATTTTCTACTTTAGTCGAAGTTTCTGATGAGTTTATTAATCAACTGGTTAAAACCGATATAGTCCAGAAAATTGTTAATCAGAGTGCCTTTAAAGATACACAGTCCTTAGCAAAGACAGATGGTAAAAAAACCAAAAGAGTTAAGGTTCCAAAACTTTTGGATGCTAATAAGGCTGGTAGTAAAGAAAGTAAAAGATGCACTATTATTTTAACAGAGGGTGATTCCGCTAAAACGATGGCAGTTGCCGGTTTATCAGAAGTGGGACGAGATTATTATGGGGTATTTCCTCTTAGGGGTAAAATTCAAAACATCAGAGGACTTAGTAACCAAAAAATTCTCAATTGCCAAATCCTTAATACTATTAAAACAATCATCGGTCTACAATCTAATAAAAATTACAAAAAAATATATGAAAAAACTAACAAATGGCCTTTGCGGTATGGTCATGTGCTACTTATGACGGATCAGGATCATGATGGTTCTCATATTAAAGGACTGGTGATGAATATCTTTGATTGTCTGTGGCCAGATCTTATGGAGATAGGATTTATATCGAGTATGATTACTCCTATCGTTAAGGTATTTAAAAAAAAGAAAGCACAGTCCTTTTACACGTTACAGGATTACGAGGAATGGAGAAAAATCAATCCCATCAAGGGTTGGCGAGTAAAATATTATAAAGGTTTGGGTACTTCTACTAGTAAAGAAGCAAAAGAATATTTTAGAGAGTTGAATATTATAAAATATTTACCCGAGATTGATGTTCCTAATAAATTAGATTTGGCGTTCAATTCGGACCGCGCATCTGACCGGAAAATATGGTTAGGTAATTACGATAAAGATTTAATTTCAGATTTTTCAAAGGACAGCTTGACTTTTAATGATTTTGTAGATCAAGAATTAATCCATTTTTCAAATGCCGATAATAATCGTTCATTACCAAGTATTATGGATGGTCTTAAACCTTCGTTGCGTAAAGTTTTATTCTGTGCATTCAAAAGAAAATTACATAACGAAATTAAAGTAGCCCAGTTATCAGGTTATACCAGCGAGCATTCCGCCTACCATCATGGCGAAGTTTCTCTCGAAGGGACTATTAAAAATATGGCTCAGGATTTTGTTGGTTCAAACAATATTAATTATCTACTCCCTATTGGTCAATTTGGTTCTAGGTTACAGGGTGGAAAAGATGCGGCACAGTCGAGATATATTTTTACAAAACTTAGCCAAATTACCCGCTATGTATTTTCAGAGGCAGACGATATTCTATGCAATTATTTAGACGATGATGGGATGGGAATTGAACCTGAGTATTATTATCCCATTATCCCTATGGTTTTAGCAAATGGGTCGCAGGGTATCGGGACTGGGTATTCAACGTCTATACCTATGTATAATCCGATGGACTTGTGTAATTGGGTCAGATCAAAAATTAACAACGAAGAGTCACAAATTAGCTTAAAACCATGGTATAGGGGATTTAATGGTAAGATAGAGTCTACATATAAAGGTTCGTTTATAACCAGGGGAAGGTTTAAAATTAAAACCAATAATACTGTTATCATAGAAGAACTACCTATAGGTGTATGGACAGAAAAATATATAGAGACTTTGGAAAAACATATGGTGGAGCGCACCAAAAAAGAAAGTAATAAATACTTTATTAGGGATATTCAGGATAATTCTACAGAAGATAAAGTTAATATTTTAATTAAAATGAATCCATACACGATTTCTGATTGGAAAAATAAAATTGGCAAGGATGGGATTTCCGTTCTTGAAAATAAACTAAAGCTTACATCGACAATTTCAACATCGAATATATATGCTTTTGACGAGAATTCACAAATTAAAAAATATACCGTTGATAAAATTGTTAATGAATGGTATGATATTCGTAAAAATATTTATGTCAAGAGGCGTAATTATTTATTAGCAAAAATTAAAAAAGACTTGGATATCATAAAATATAAGGCCAAATTTATTACTGAAATTGTCGACGATATACGAGTTATTAATAAAAAACCAAAAGCGGTAATTATTCAAGAATTAGTAGATAGTAGTTATCCTAAATTTAATAAGAGTTATGATTATCTCCTTAAGATGGACCTGTATAAACTTACCTATGAGGAAATTGAATCTCTTAAACATAAGCTTAATATTAAAGAGTTAGAGATGAATACTCTTACATCGAAAAAGCCTACTGAACTTTGGTTAGAAGATTTAGATAACTTTACGGAAAAATGGAATTCCGATTTAAAACAATATAATAAGATTCATTCTAATAAATCTAAGGTTAAAAAAAAGCTTAAAATCAAGCGGTAGAAGTAGTATACATGAATGAAGATTTAATAAACACAAATAAAATTATAAATTCAGACAATACCTCTGAATTATTAATTAAAATGAAGAAGAATAACACAAATAGATATTTTTTTTCTAGCAATTTTAGAGAAAAAGATAACTATCCATCTGTTTCGGATTTTTCAATACGTTTTATGAATGAAATACATAATATAACTTCCATTAAACTAACGAATTTCAATATAGTATTGAAAAAAAATAATCTGAATAAAAATTATATATTTAGATGGAGTTATTCTAACAAAAAACGAATACCAGCTGAAAAAATAAATACTATTAAAAAAATTGACGATTATTTTAAACTTAATAATGTTTTATTTGGGTATACAAAACCAATTAATACACAAAAACCATCGATATTTATTAATTTTAAAAATGAAACTACTATATTACTTTCATTCTTTTCTGGTAATTATCATGTAGATGATTTAGAAACATTAATAAACGATTTACCTATTAAGTTGTCCTTTGTGTCAATTGATTATAAAAATATTTTCAATTGCTATGTTACATCAATAGAGAGTATTAACAATATTACCGATACACGCCTCACTAAAATGTACAAATTAAATATTATCAGCGAACAGGAATATACTAAACCATTTTTAGACTGTTTTAAAAATAATGGACGAGTGTTAATTTATTTATATAATTTTATAAATGAAAATACAATAAATTATATCCCATCCAAATATAGGTATTTTTCAAAAAAAATTAATAAATATTTTTTAGTAAATTATGATGAAATTTTAAAAAATCCATGTATCAAAAATAAGTTACTATTCGGGGATAACTACACACTAAACAACATAGACGAAGCACTTATGATTAAATATAAAAATTCTGAACAAATTGTATTTCAAGAAACCGTTAATATAGATTTACCTGATAATAATTACCTAACCGCTATAATATCAGAAGTGGGGGCTTTTTCTGATTGTAAAAAACAACTCGAGGAAAAAAAATATTTTTATGAAGGAAACGAATTTATATGGAAATTTAACTATAATAAAAACTTAATTAGCATGAGTCATTATAAAAAAACTATTGCAACGGTAATATCAATTAAAAATTCTAATAAGATTCAAATTAAAAATTGCTCACTTAAAAAAAATGATATAGTTCTTATAGATAACCATTATTTTAATGTTAATGAAAATATTAGTGGTGGATTTTTTTATTACAGCGAATTTCAAAGAAATGATACTGATAGAAAAAGGGATATTTTAATTGCTAAACCGGTATATATAAAAAAAACAGCGTCTAAACTTTTGGAAGATTTAGATATTAAATACTCTGTTGGACCTAATTGGTTTTTTAATAATTATAATACCAACGACAAAGTTAAAATTGAAAACTCATATATATATGGCTATACCAATAAAATAACGATTCAGGTGTTGGAATTACATAAATTTTGTATTAGCGATAAGATAGGCTTTATATCTAAACACCTTTTATTTGGGTCATATACTGAAGGGACTATTATCGAAATAGTTATTAAAGACAAAATAGAAATTCTAACAATCGATTTAGGCACTTTATTCATCGGAGAGGATGATATTTTAGAATATACTTTATATGATTTGGAAGGACACATCTTTAAATTACAAAATCCTATTGGGGGTGATGAGAAAATGATGTATATGAAAGTTCCTGATTGTAACAGTATAAATATTATTAATAACCCTCTTTTACGGGAAGTATTTGCAATAATAAACAAGGGGGTGGTAATCGGTGCAGAAACAGAAACCGGTAGTTGTCCGAAAAAATTAGATAAATTTAGTATTAAACTGGTTAATAATAAAAATATTTGTGTTAAAAATATCAAAGAAATCAATTTTATTTTAGATATAGAACAAGGTATTAAATAAAATTTATGTAATAGATAAATCAAAATATACTGGAAGGTGATCGCTATATTTAATAATAGGCATATAGATGTTTTCGACCGATACCCTTTCGCTCCAAGTAGTCTTATATAAATAACAAAAATCGACTAATTTACCAGACCAACATGAAAATAAGGGTTTAAGACCTTTCATATGAAATACATTACTAAAATTATGACCCTTCAAATAATCATGAACTTTGGTAGAAAAATGTTCTATATTCGTTCTTTGTTTAAAATCAATTAGGGAATCTTTGTAAGTAGGATCGTCTTTTTTTAAATCCCATTCATTAAAATCACCAATTATAATTGTATTAGTTAATGAATTATCAAGAATATATTGATAAATTTCTTTAATTTCCAAAAGCCGGATTTTGCCAGTTTCGTCGTATACGTCAAGGTGGACGGTAATGATATTAATATTTTCTGATTTATGGTTGATAGATAAATGAGTAAATCCTCTAAATTCTTTAAGAGGACCGGCTCCATCATGAGTTAAACATCTGAATTTTTTTAAAGTAATTAAACTATGACTATATTTTATAGGTGTATTATCGATATTATTTTTATAAGCATCCATAAATTTAGAATTATAATTAGTAAATATACCATAATCGGGTAATTGCTCGAATAAAACCGAGGTATTAACCTTGTTATATCTAAAGTTTTTATCATTTTCTTTCTCGTATTCTATAAGAGAGAATGCGTCGGGTTGAATAATTTCTATAAATTTTTTTATTTCGTTTGACCCATAACCATTAAAATCGAATGCTTTAACATTATAACTGCAAAACCGGAAATGTTCGCTATTTTTTTTAGAAAATGACATAGTTTCTAATTCAGAAACCTGTTTATTGTAGGAATCAAGTAAAGTTTTTTTATCACCTATTATGGTTTTTGGCGATGGATACATTCAATAATCATCATATTTTATTTTTAATATGAAATTATTTTTTATTTAATTGTGGTTTAACTATATCGTCGACAAGTATAGTTCCAACTTTAACAGAGGCGTCGTGTTCTGTCATTTCGTTTTTATGTACCTTATTTGCTAGTAAAAGCATTTGTTTCAATCTATTAAAATTATATGAATCACTTATAGAAATTTTAAATATAGCTGGGTAAGACGTCGATAATAATGTAAACTCATCTTTTAATTGCGTGGTTATCGCGTCTGTTATATTTTGTTTTTCTTTGATTTGTTTATATTTAATATTTAATTCTAAAGTATTGCGAAGTATTTTTTCAATATCCATTGTATGTTATTTATAATTTAATTTTAAATAAAAAATATACTTATATAATAAATGTCTAATGAAAAATCAGAAACTAATAAAAATAATGAAGGGTTAAAAAGACCCAAATATACTGATACAAAATGCAAAAAAGAAAAAAAGGTGAAGGGTGACAGACGAACCTGTTATTCTTTATTCAAAAAAATTACTTCGGGCGATTTTATGGTTGACGACGACACCGTTAAAATAATTTCTGACTGCGACCTTCAAGATATGGGATATGTTATGGGTAGAAATATCGATTAAAACTTCGGATTGAATGATACTCCGCACCCACAAGAGCTCATTTTATCTTTATCTGGGTTAAATTGGAATTTATTTTCAAAAATACCTTTTGCGAAATCTTCTTGGATATAATCTATCTTAGTTCCTATTAAAAACATTTCAGATGCAGGGTCGATTAAAACCTTTGAGTTATCTTTTTCCAAAATATTTACGGAGTATTTATTATTTTTTTGTAATATATTATCGTAAGTCGCTTTGTTTATAAGTTCTAACTTATAGTTGAACCCATTACACCCCCCTCCTTCCGCTAAAAATAAAAATGCTGTTGCGTTTTGATTTTTAATTATGGAATTTATTTTAGCCCAAGCGTTTTTGGTAATATTTAACAAAGGTTTTTTAGACATTAATTATATAAGAAGAAATTTATACATTTTTGTCATATTTTAAATTAACCGATGCTACAATTTGTTTTTTTGTTGGTAATGTATATTCTATTATTCGTTTGTTACCTATTAATTTTATTTTACCATGGCGTCCCACGCCATCATTTACATATTCTTTACAAATAGAAAAAAATTCAACTACTCCGTCAACTCGTTTATCTAACCCAATTTCTTTAAAATTACCAAATATATCCAAAACTTCAGCGAATCTGTCTTCTTTTGATTTAAGTTCTGGTGTTTTTTTTTCACGATTTCTACCTTTCTTGCCCATTATTTAATTATAAATAATAAGTATTTAATTCATTATTATTTTATAATATTGTGTCAAAGAGGTTTAGACACAAAATTAAAATATTTTTTATAACACACAAAATAGGTGTTTTTATAATATAAAGCCACACTCACCAAAAGTCAAAATTTACTCAACCCAACTCTTATTAGTTGAGGAGTTAAGTCATTATTCAAGTCATTATTCAAGTCATTATTCAAGTCATTATTCAAGTCATTATTCAAGCCATTATTCAAGTCATTATTCAAGTCATTATTCAAGTCATTATTCAAAGTCATTATTAAATTATTAGCCAAGTCATTATTAAATTATTATTCAAGTCATTATACAAGTCATTATTCAAATTATTATCTGTCTTGAAATCTACTATAAATATTAAATACTACCCTTTTTTGATAGACTAATAATTTATAGATAGATTTATCAGCGGGAGAGTCTTATCTCATCCCCTGTATAGAGACGGGCGAAGTCTCTTTCTAAGTATTGGGCGGTAGCGTATATTCATAATTTAAAATATATAAAATTAAATTACCAGTTTGCATTGGTCAGAAACTAAAAATGCTGTATACAAACTTAAATAAATATAGCCACTATATAGACAGATAATAATATTAAATATTAATTGTTAAATATCTTTAAGTTGTTTTAAATAATATATATTCATTTTTTTAAGTTTTGAAGAGGAGTGTGTTTTTTCTATATAAATATTTTTATCCAGTTTTAATTTAAAATCGTCTAAATCAAAATTTTTAGGAACTTTAATTATTATAAATTTTAAGGTTTTACTATAACCAAATAATTCATTTATTATGCAATACAAATTTATATTATCTAAAAAAAGTTTAATTTTATTTTCACGTCTATAATCTGGCCCACCCCAAGGGGGGTCAATAAAAATAACGTCATTTTCTAAACCTTTTAAATTTAAAAAAGAATCATTAAATAATGTGTAAGTTCCAAGTATTTTATTTAAATTTATATCGATATTGGACTGTAACATATTAAATCTGTCGGTGTCTTTTTCGATAATATTGACATGTTTGAAATTATTTTTGAGTAAAAATGGTATAGTATTTCCACCAACAGAAGCAGTTGCGTCTGTAATAGTTATTTTATAATTTATTGGAAATAAGTTAATTATATCAGATGTTATTGATTCTGCTATTTTAGCAGATGTTAATGAAAAAAGGCCTTCGGTATCAATCTTAAATTTATGTTTTTCTTTATTAGTATAGTCTGTAATACCACCCGTTAAAAGATATTTTTTCTTATTATAAGATTTTTTTTTATTCATTAATAAGTGTCTCTTATTAATTAATACTAATATTAATTTTAAATTATTTATTTCTTTTTAAAAACTTTTTTTGGTTTATTTACTAATTCATTTATTATTTCACCTAATTTATTTTCCCCAATCCAATATTTTTTATCAAATTTAGCTGGTCGATTCCCTCCCCAATATTTACCCGTTCTCTCGAAATGAAATAATTTTTTATTTAGAGATTTCACCTTTTTTAGTATTTTCTTAAATTCTTTATCTTGATTGAGACGCTTCTTAATAACTGTTTTCATTATTACTAATTTTTCTATATTCCAATTATCAATTTCAAAATCAACAAAACCACTTTTTTTCATAGCTGTTTTACCACCCTTACTTCTCGCGGATAACCCCCATTTATTTTCTAATTTACTGTCATCATCATATTCTCCTCCCAATAAAAACTTTTCAAACTCATTATTAAGAGCTTCTGTTTTATCCGCATCTAGTCCAGGATGATATTTTGGTAAAAATTTCTGCGCTTGGTAATAGTGTTCGACTGTAGTATATCTATTCGAATCAATTTTAATATATCCTTTTCCTCCAAATTTATGGAAATTAGAAAGATATCGTAATTCTTCTTTTGAAAAATCGTCCGTTTCTTTACTATCTGAATAAAATTGTAAACAAGTTTCATCATCCCATTCAATTTTTTCCATATCTTCTAAATCTAGTTCTGGACTAGATTCTTCGTCTTCTTCTTCTGAGCTGGTTTCCTCGTCACCCGTAGTTTCTTCAACTACTTCCTCTTCGTCGCTTGTTTCCTCGGTTTCTTTTTCATCAGGTTTTAATTCCGCCACTTCATCAAATTTTTCTTCATCCTCAGATTTTTTTGTATATTTATTTAGACATATATACTTATTTGCACCAGCCGCATGCCTGAGTGTTAATTCAGACCGCTTCTTCCAGTCATGACCTACTGCTTTTTCACTCATTATGTATATGTCTCCTCCATTTATTATAAATTTTATTGGATCTCCTACAGGCTTGCTATTTTTAAACCACTGCCAATTCATTTTTGTAGACGACCCAAGACTTAAAGCAATTACTTTTCTTCTTTCGGCGTCGCCATGATAACCAATACCACATTTTTTCAAATCATAATATCTATTCCCCTCACATATTAACTTATTAGCCTTTTTTGTACCAGTTGAACTATTAATTAGTGAAACTATATTTTTCTTAATCTTTTTGAAAGTGGGTAATTTATTTCCATCAACAATTCTACCTTTTTTTTTCTCATAATTAGGCGACTGCTCCTTGTCATCGAGAATAACTATATTTGAGCGGGCTAATTTATTTAATACTTTGCTTCTACGTGTATCCCAATATTTTGTGTCCCACTCAAATGAATTCATATCTGTTAGGAGACCGGTGTGGTCATAGTCATTTAGATAATTTCTTATTATTAAAATACCTGCCTTTTCACCATCCCTGTCAAATGAATGGTATTCGGTCGAAATATCTTGTTCATTTAATGTACTTTCGGCCTTTTGCAGTTCTTCTGTAGTAAAACCAGAACCTATTTCACCTAGTTCCCCTACCATCTCCATACCAACATGATTTTCGCCAGCATCTCCAAATGTTAAAGCAATACGGTAATCTTTTGATTTGGTCGTGGTAGATTTATTACTATAATCTATATAAGAATAATTAAAGTTTTTACACACTCTATAAACTTTCAGCGTTTTTCCTAAAGTTTTTCTATCTATTTCGACAATTTCATTATCTCTTAAATTAAAATGCCGAGCAATTGGGTCGTTATATAAGATAAATGGTAACTTATCTAATGAATCTATCATCAATCTATTTACTAGTGATTTATATGATTGCCTGTATACACGATGTTTAGGAACTAAATAGTGGGCTGTTAAATTAAATAAAAATTTATGGTAATCGAAAATTCTTATATGTGAATGCTTCGATTCAAAATTATTTATCATCGGTTGGTCGTTTTGATCAATCTTTTTGTCTAGTAGGATAAATGTTATATTATCAATATTAGAATTAATCCCTTTTAAATCAGTTATGTCCCGAATATAAGATTTAATTTTTTTTATAAAAACTTTATTTAATTTATAACCATCGGGATTACCCTTATAAAAAAATACATAGTCCTTAGTTTCTGTATTATTTACAAAAACATCTAATATTCTATTTCCATTTTTTTCACTCTCGGTATATAAATCTATTTTATACTCTACTATATTACTATATTCCATGTTTGGTAAAATTTCGGCACTGTAGCCTCTATCTATAAGCATATTCTTTACATTTGGTAAAACTTTAATAAGAAGTGTTTTTAAATCCATTATAACTTAATTATTTATAATAGAGATAATTATTTTATTATTTTAATTTAACTAAAATTAATTTCTTTTTATAAATAAATACTTGTTTCTTTGTATATCTGTATTACTTGAAAAATAACCTTCAATCATAAAATTTATATCATTTTCACTTAAATATTTATTATTTTCAATCATGTTTTGATATAGTAATAAATGACAACGCGAAGAATTAAAAGAAAATTTTTGATCTTCGATTAATTTAATAAAAATATTACTGTATTTTTGAGGAAAAATAAAAAGTAAGTCGGATGTTTTTTTCCCTCGCTTCCAAAAATCTTCTTCATCCTTACAAAAAAAATTTAATTTATTAACATCTATATTAAACTTGGAAAGAGATTCGGTAAAGAGTATATCAAATCGTGTATTAATAATTACATCATATTTATTATCTATCATTTTTATAGAGTTTAATATCGAATCGTGAATTTTTTGATCAGTAAATTTATTAAATCTAAATTTAATTAATTCCGTGTCTTTAAACAAATTTAACATTTCTAAATCACTTTCCTTGTCTACTTCATATGTATCAAAATATATATGTATACTTTTATAATTTAGTGATTTTATAGCCCGTAAATTATTATTTAATATATATTTATTAAAACAGTTTCCACCATTACTCCATTTATTGTTATTTCTTTTATAAAACCCTCTATAAACTAAAGCAATATTCATATATATTAACTGATATATTTTAATATTTAAAAAATCGCAATTAGTTTATAATACTCATAACATTTATCATTATCGTGTAATGTTAGTTATTTTGAAAGCCAACGCAAATAAATTTAATATTATCCCCCTATTCCATTAATGTAAAAATTACGAACCCAACGAAATCGAAGTCGGTCTTCATGTTTATTCACAAGGCGTCTGGCTCGCCCAACAACGGAGACAGAGGACCGATTATCGACGTAGGCCCTAACACCTGATAAAAATTATCAATAAAATCGTTAATAGATTTGGTAAGAAAGAAATATTTGTTTTCTGATATTTTGGTATCAGTCCAGTTCCACCATTTTATAATTAATAATTTACGTATTATTTCCGAATCAAATCTTTTTCTAATTAATTTTGCAGGATTTCCTCCAACGATTGAATACGGGGGTATATCCTTTGTAACATTTGAATTAAATCCAATTATACATCCATCTCCGATGATAACACCAGCCTTAATTGAAACATCTGAGCCTATCCAAACATCATTCCCAATATATGTAGTTTTTTTCATTTTATCAATTTTTTTTTCTGTTATTTCCTGAAATAATTTTAAATTTGTGAGATGCGGAGCATGATATCCAAAAGGATATGTAGTTATGTTACCAACATGATGTCCATATGAAGCCCATCCAATATGATTAATTGAATTTATAGAACAATAATTACCTACTACTATATGTTTTTTCAAATCTCCAGTTTCACTTAGACTATGAATATAACTATGTTTTCCTAATTTTATTTTATCTTTTGGGTAGGACATATATTAACTGATATATTTTAATATTTAAAAAATCGCAATTAGTTTATAATACTCATAACATTTATCATTATCGTGTAATGGAATAAGAGAAAATAATAGACTTTTTGTAATAAGTTTTAAGTTTTTAAAATCGTCTTGGGAATAATAAGTTAAAAAATAAGTTTCAAAAATTTTTAGCATTTTTTTTTCATACTCTAATGGAATATTTTTAGATTGAAGAATCTTGTCATAACCTATTAAAGATTGATATATTTTAGCCCAATCATATAACCAGTCCCCCTCTAAACTTAACTCTTCCCCTTGTTGTCCACGCATGTCTATAAATTTTATTTTACCATAATTATTTATTAAAATATTAGTCATAACACAATCTCCATGAATAATAACTTGTTTTCCTAAAGTTTCTTTTTCGTAATATTCAAGTCCGTTTTTAATATTATTATATATAGTTTCATGATTTTTAAATCTACTATAATCATATGAATTATATCTCTTTTTTAACTTATCAGCGTAATTACTATAAATATTTATGTTTTTATCGCTATTTTTTATATAGAACTCATGAATTCTTCTAATACTGTTTAATATATGAGTTAATGTTTCTTCAGTTAATAATTGTGATAAATATAAATTTGTGCAAGTAATACCAATTATTTTTTCAATTGTATATGACTTATTATGATTTGATATAAATATAGGAAACATATCTTTAAGTTCTATAGGAACGTTTTCATAGTAATATATTTCACCGGATAATGAATTTCCTGTTTTAACAATAACATCTAAAGTGTTTTGATTAATTTGATTAAATTTCCTTGGGCTTATTTCATCCAAATAATATCCCAATTCTTTTTCTAAATTTGAAAATGCATTTATAGCAAGGTCATCGATATAAAAATCCGCATGTGGTTTACCAAAATATATCTCGTCGTAAGGTATTGAAAACTTGTCTAAAGTATTAAATGTTATAATTCCAATATCTTTATTAATTTTACCAATATTTCCTTTATGCGTTTTCATTCTTCTTGCCGTATAAATTATTATTGTATTTCCTAATTTCTTGAGATATTTAAGGTAATCGATATTTTTTTGTATAGGTTCTACACTTGTATAATCATTTTTTATTTTAGGAAAAGTAACTAAGGTATTATCTAAGTCAAAACAAATTCTTTTTTTGCTTATGTATTTTTTTGAGTTTAGACTTGATATTTGTGGATAATTATTGTAAAATAGTTTTAGTTGTAGGGGTGTTCCTAAACAAGTCCAATGCGATTTAGAAATATTTTTATTAAAAACTTCTTCCTGTTTTATAAGTTCTTTTATAACACCGCTTATATAAAATTCCCCTTTTTGTAAAATATTGTTTTCAATAATAAAATCTGCATATTTTTTTAATCTTTTAAATGAAGCAAATCCATAAGCTCCACAACAAGCATTATCAGAAATTTTAATTTTTTCTTTAATATCTAAAATTATATTTTTCTCATTTGTTTTAATATAAGAGAATACTGGACTATTATTAGTGTCTTTAAAAGAAAATACAGAATTAGACCCACCCCACATGGTTACGATATCATTTGTATAAAATCCATCCGAATCAAGACTTAAAATAGGTCTGTCGTCTAATTTACTTATAAAATCTAATGAAATTTTTAATGTTTCTGCTGCTCCTCTAGTATTTTTATTTAATTTTAAAAATTTAAAATGTATATCAGGAAAATCTTTGGTTATTTGGGATTCAAAATTATAATTAGCATACTCTTTATTATAAGGTATATAGATAAAATCTATATTTTCAAGATTTAAACTTTCTATAAGATAATATAAAATTGGTTTTCCAAAAACTTTTATTAAGGCTTTGGGTAAAGTATAACCATTATCTTTAAATCTTTTACCTATCCCTCCTATAGGAATTATTATAATCATTTTATAAAATATACTTATTTTATATTTAGATTATTAAAACTCATAAATAGTTAAATTTTTTTAAAAATATATTTATTTCTTTTACATTTAATAATTGATTCAGCGTCTCTGTTTCAATTTCATATATATAGTTATTACTTTTTCCACCAGAAGTGTTATGGCTTTTAGTTAAAAGACAATCTGTATATTTATTATCTAATGTTTTATTGTTCATAGCGTTTACCGATTGTGATAAATCATTATCAATTAAATTTTTAGAATTATGTATATTATTTAATTTTTTCATGACATTTATTATTTCAATATAATCAATATCTAAATTAATTTTTTTACAAAAGTTTTCTATATATTTTAAGCTGTAATTCTCATATTGAAATATTATATTAGAAACTTCATTAAATTTATTAAACTTACTAATATTAATTAAACAATGGTCTTTTAATGAAACTTCAAAGCGCTTATCCTTTGTATTTAGAAATCTTTTTTGACAGGACAAGGCGCAATCTAATAGATTTCTTAGGGGTAAAATTTTAAAATCATAATTATACTTATCCAGTTCGTCAATACAAATATTATGCGATTTATGGACAATAATATCATATTCCCCTTTAATATTTTTAAATTCATCCAAACATTTTATAGCTTTGGTGTAAACTCGTTTATTTTTATATAGAAATCTAATTAAATTATAGACTCTAGTACTACCAGATTGACGAGTTCCTAGAACAATAAACGATATACATTTTAGCTGGTTATAAATTTGTTCTACATAATCCGACTTAAATTCACACAGACACTCTATACAATATTTTTTTGCTTCAGTTTTATTGTCATAAAACATATACATTTTTATAATAGATTCATAGGCTATTTTATTTGCTGATATTTCTAATGATTTTTTTAAAAATAATATACCTCTGTTGGGTTGGTCCAATTTCATAACATAAATATATGCTATCTCGTTATAAATATTCCAAGAAGGTGTATTTTTTTGATAATCTAATAAAAGATTGATTGCTTCTTCAAACTTTTTTTCACCTTTTAACTTTGCATTTTTTTTTAAAATATTTTCTTCACTATTTTCAATAATGCCCCCCCTAATAAGACAAAAATGTTTAAACTCTTCTAAAGTAGTATATTTAAATTTTATATTTTTTTGGTCTATATGAAATTTACATAAACTATGTCCGCTTAAAATTCGAGGCCATTTATTTTTGTAAAATTTATTATCGGAGAGATAGCTTATTAAGTTTTCATATAACTTTGAAAATTTTAGACAAGTATTTTTATCTCCTATAAAAAAAAAATCTTGAATACCATAATTAAAGACATCTTTGTTAAATGTTTTCATAACTCCATCTAACATTGCGTTAATATTTCCATTAATTAGTTCTTGTCCTTGGAATTTATTAATATATAAATAATTTTTTTCTAATTCTTTTATATATACACCAAAAAATACATATTAAAGAATTAGAAAAAAATTATTTATATATTAATAAATTC
>Ga0115560_1000062_pt1 | contig 71159 bp, 59 predicted proteins | sample COGITO_mtgs_1105_5_FD_87278 | JGI IMG/M metagenome (GOLD analysis project Ga0115560, IMG submission 87278) | Pelagic marine microbial communities from North Sea - COGITO_mtgs_110509 | ecosystem: Environmental > Aquatic > Marine > Epipelagic | place: Germany:Helgoland, sampling site Kabeltonne... | reverse complement strand
AGATGTGCCTCTATTAAAGATTATGCTGCTGGACCAGGAAGAACTTTTTTGAATGGCCTATCTGAGTGGCGGTCCTATGACGGTTTCCTTTTGGGTTTGCTTCTTGCGTCGCATTCGACGTTGACCGATGAAATGTGCGTTGATCATTTAGACGGCGATAATCTTGTTAAAGCATTTGAATTTATAGAAGCGCAGGGAGACCTGTTATCTCGCCTGGGTGCCTTTGAGGTTGGTTTGCGTATTTGTCAGCAGAGGCCGGAGGTCAAACCTGTTTTTTTGAACCTGGTGCGTCTTATTCGCGACGATGATCTTGAAAGCGATCAAAGTGATTTCAAACTATTTTCTTCATTGTTTGTTCTTGTTGATGGGGAGCTATCCAGAACACACCTGATGTCCGATACTCCTCCTTTTTACAGGCGGTTGGCATCTCTGGCTCAAGCTGCTTTGCTACATCGCGTGATTGTACGGTCTGGTATTGAGTACAAGAGCTTTTATGAATGGGCGTTTAGCCTTCGCTTTGAAAGCTACTACATGCAGTCTTTTGCGGATATGCGTACGGAGCCACGTTGGAATCCCGATCTAGTCGATGCGTCGCAAATCAAAGAAGATTTCTTCGGTCGCTTAATGATCGCAGGGAATAACTATGCAGAAAACCTTGGAGAAGGTGAGTTGCGGGAAGCAATCTTGGGTGATGGTGAACAAAGCCTCACAAAATTGTCCTCTTTTTTTCGTCCGTACTATCCGGGGCCGCTTGAAGGTGCTGAAGAGAGTCCCAATCAGCTACCCGAAGAGCTGGCTCATACTATAGATGATCAGCTAAACACCGATGATGTGAATGCGTCCTCTTTTATCGCACTCGTGAATTCTGCCTTGATCTTCAAGATTACGTCTGGACACGCCGAGTTAGCGGCGAAGGCACTTCGATTAGGTAACTACAGTCTCGCTAATCTGGAAGATCAATCCCAGCTAGTCGGTATTCTTAATGGGCTAGCCACTGTAGCGGCCGCTTCTCGTAGTTCTGCTTTAGCTGAAGAGTTGCGAATTTTAGTCAGGCGCTACCTTAACGATGCTCAATTTGGTTTTTCTATAGATGAAGCTATGAGAATGTGCCTGGTCGCATCTGCTGCCCACCAGGAGCTTATAGAGTGGAGAGAATTTGCCGGTCAATGGCTGACAGAGCTGGCTTTTTCTGAAATGGAGAAAAATGATGCTGAAATCTTTCTTTCGCGTTTGACTGCATTATTGCATTCAACTCCCGAATTATGGGTTTCATGTGCTAGAGCAGAGGCTGCACTTAAAGCAATATGCTAGTTTATACTTGCTCGTAGGCTTGTGATGCTCGGTTTGGTGACGGTTTACCTATGTTTCAAACAGCTTGTAGACTGGATGGGTCGTTGGGGATCAAGCGAACATTAGCTGCTATTGATGCACGTTGTTGGGGCTATTTACTGGATTGCGGTAAAATGCCCAGTTAATTCACTTAGAGCAGATATTTTTACAATAATTTTTTGAGCATGGTATTTTTCATGGTGTTGGCAAAGTGATGGTTTTTAACCTATTGAAAAATAAGAGAAAAATTACCTTGTTTGTAATCGAATGGGAATAACTAACTGCCTAGTACAGACCTTATAACACCTTCTATTTTGTCATGTTCACAGCCTAAATTGAGAATAAAATCTACCGGGGTGCCAGCAGCGGTGCGACTCTTGCCCGCCATAACTCATCGATAAACGCCATTTTCTCGACATGGATATTCTCTTTCTGCGTAGCTTTATCTCCGAAAACCATCCAGACGGCCGATTTAGAGTCGGTCACTGCCGGCCATGATGGCAGCTCTTTGCCATTTGGGTTTCCCGTTTTTACAAAATTGATCCAGTAGTTTCGCATGGTCGCGGCAATGGGTAAATTGTATTGGGTCCACATGGTTTCTTGATCCGCCGCATGTGCGGCTCCAGGCACCTGCCCCCGCTGTTCTGGAGCAACATATTCAAACATATACAGATAAGCGGGACGTCCTACCTGCTCCATACTGCGCGTCATATTCTGCGCTGCATAGACGTAGCGAAGGTCACCAAAGAAGCGGCCGAAGCCCTGATCGTCACTGACGGCAAAATCTTCGGCCCATAGCTGACGCATACGGTCGGACTGTCCCTGTGTGATGGCCAGAAGATCTTCTCGGCTGATACCCGATATGCCGAGGACGCTGCCATCAAAACTTGTTCCACCACTGATAAACGGCACCGGATGCTGTTTGCCTAGCGCAAAGAGTACGCCACTTTCCTCTATCTGACTGATGCCATCGATAATCGGAAGATGGAAGCCCCGCACAGTACTAGTCCACTGCGCGGCCGTTACGGCATAGAGGTCCTTTCGCTTTAGCTTGTGGCTCGGTTTACCTGTTGCTTGGCTAGCCAGTTGCAGCGCTATAGATTCAGCGCTGGGTGCGTTTTTCAGAGGGGTAACGTGCGCTGTGCGTGGTTGTAATGGCCAAGTGCCATAGCCGCTCTGGGCAATACCGCCGGCAATAAGGTCGGCACTAGCGGGGTTAGCCATCAGCATATTGACTGCCATTGCTCCGGCTGAGACGCCAGTAATCGTCACTTGTTTTGGGTCACCGCCAAAGGCGGCGATGTTTCGATTAATCCAGCGCAACGAGGCCAGCATGTCCATAAGGCCGAAGTTAACGCCCTGACTACCATCGAGTTGAGGGTGAGCGAAGAAACCGAGAGAGCCTAAGCGGTAGTTAATTGTGACCAACACGATGCCCTCGGCGTTTAGCATCGGCGCTAGTGCAAAGTTGTATTCACCGCTGCCGGCGATCATGCCGCCACCATGAATTATTACCATGACGGGCAGATTCTTTGCGCTGATGGGGGCTGCGACATTTAGGGTTAGGCAGTCTTCCTGTTGAGGCCGGTGGTTGGGAATCAGTCCGAAGCGCAGGGGTTGAGGGCAGGCCGCACCAAACTCCTTAGCATGACGAACGCCTGACCAGTGTTTCGACACTATGGGTGGCTGCCATCGGCGTTCACCAGTCGGGGGAGCTGCGTAGGGTATGCCCAGAAAGACTTGCGAACCCTGCATACCAATGCCTTCCAGAGTGCCTTCATTGGTTTGAACCAGTGCGGTAGCGTTAGGGAGATTTTCTGTTGCCTCAACTCGAACGTGTGCCGGTGGGCTGAGGGTGGTAATCGCAATAAAAAACGACGACAATGCAAGTCGAAAAAGCATTGCGAGCCTATTGTTGCCGGGCGTCTCTAAGTTGCTTTGCAACATATTCCCCTCTAATTTAATGTTAAAGGTTATAGCTGTTTAACCTTCATCAGAACTGAAGCTCTGCAATATTACGGTAAAAGTCCAAAGCATCAGGGTTGGCTAATGAGTCATTATTGTTAGGCAGCTCGTCGTGTACTATCTTGCTGACAGCCAGTTCGACGATCTTACCGCTCAGAGTTCGAGGAACGTCAGGCACTGCAATGATTTTAGCCGGGACATGTCGCGCTGTAGTATTTTGGCGAATGCACCGGCGGATTTCTTTTTCCAGCGCGTCCGTTAGTTCAATCCCCTCTCGCAATACAACGAACAGGATCACCCTCACATCATCCTTCCAGCGTTGGCCGATGCAAATGCTCTCGAGAATGGCGTCGATTTTTTCAACTTGGCGATAAATTTCAGCAGTGCCAATTCGCACACCACCTGGGTTTAATACGGCGTCTGATCGACCATGAATGATGACGCCGCCATGTTCGGTGACTTCACCGTAGTCACCGTGTACCCAGACATTGGGATAGCGTTCAAAATAAGCGTTCTGGTATTTAACATTGCCCGGATCGTTCCAAAAACCGATAGGGCTGCTAGGGAAGGGGTGTGTGCAGACCATTTCTCCTTTTTGCTCGACGATAGGATGTCCGGATTCATCCCAGAATTCAACAGCCATGCCCAAGCCGATGCACTGGATTTCACCTTCCCAAACAGGCAGGCATGAATTGCCCAGCACGAAGCAGGAAATAATATCGGTGCCGCCTGAAATGGAGGAAAGGCAAATATTCTGCTTGATTGAATCATACACGTAACGAAAACTTTCATGTGACAGCGGGGAGCCTGTTGTGAGAATAGTTTTTAGGCTATCCAGTCTATGAGTTTCCTGAGGTATCAAGTGTTCTTTCTCAACACTTGAAATAAATTTGGCGCTTGTTCCAAAGATAGAGATTTTTTCCTGCTCTATCATGTCGAACATTGCGGTGGGCGAGGGATAAAATGGTGAGCCATCAAATAGAACTAGTGTAGCGCCACTGGCCAGCCCCGAGATCATCCAGTTCCACATCATCCAGCCGCAGGTTGTGAAGTAAAAGAATGTATCGTCTGCAGTCAAATCGACATGCAGCCGGTGTTCTTTCAAATGTTGAACGAGCGTACCGCCTGCACCATGCACAATGCATTTAGGTGCACCGGTAGTCCCCGAGGAGTAAACAATATAAAGAGGGTGATCGAATGGCAGTTGGGCAAACTGCAGTTCGGGTGTAGGCGATGTTTGCTGCAAAAAATCAGCATAGGTTGTTACTTGATTCTGCTTTAGCGGCAGCGGCCGATTTTTCTGGCCAATAACTGACACAACAACGAGCTGCCTGATACTGTCAATGGCATCGGAAACCTCCGTGATTTTTTCGCTACAGTCGATTGTTTTGCCATTGTAGAAATAGCCATCTGCAGCAAAGAGTACCTTTGGTTGAATTTGCCCAAACCTGTCCAGTATTCCTTGTGTGCCGAAATCGGGTGAGCATGAAGACCAGATGGCGCCAAGGCTGGCACTAGCCAGCATCGCGATGACCGTTTCGCAGACATTTGGCAATACACCGGCGACCCTGTCCCCTTTGGTCACGCCACAATTTTTAAGCGCAGCGGCGACTTTGGCTACTTCAATATACAGCTCGGCATAGCTCATGGTGCGGCGGGATCCATTTTCCAGCATCGCCACGATGGCGGTTTTGCTGTCGCGCCTGTGTAATAGGTTTTCAGCAAAATTGAGCTTGGCGCCCTCAAACCATTGTGCGCCTGGAAATTTGTCGGCATCGCTGAGGACCTGTCGATGATCAGACGAATAGATGATCTGCATAAACTCCCAGACCTGCTCCCAGAAAAGCCCGGGGTTGTTAACCGACCAAAGGTGAAGCTGCTGGTAATCCGGAAACTTCAGACCAAGGTTATGCTCAAGTTTGTTTGCAAAAGCCTGGAGCTGGCTGTTTTTCATTCTGCCTGGTGATGGTCGCCACAAGGGCTTTGCCGTATCCATGATGCGATTACTCGGTAAGGGAATGCGCGCCCACTTTACCTTTACCTTTACGTTAAGGTCAACTATAATGTGAGTAACTGGAGAGCTTTTTATGAAAAGTTATTCGATTTCCGAGTTGTCTCAGGAATTTGACGTAACCACGCGAACGCTTCGCTTCTACGAAGAGAAGGGCTTGCTTGCTCCCACGCGGAAGGGTCAATCGCGCATTTATGCGGCTCGAGACAGGGCACGGCTCAAGCTAATTCTTCGGGGCAAGCGGCTAGGCTTAACGCTGGAGGAGAGCCGCGACATCATTCTTATGTACGATTCCACCAGTACGAACAAAAAGCAGATGCAAGCGTTGATAAAGAAGATTCGTGAAAAGCGTATGCAACTGCAGCAGCAATTGAAAGATCTAGAAGGGATGCTTGTCGATCTCAATGGCTGGGAAGAGCGCTGCATGGCAGACCTAGGTGATCAGGCTATCGGAAAGTTGGCCTGATGTTCTGGGCACGTGAAAATATTTATTGAGAGAAAGCGATGACTACCCATTATAAAAGTCTGGGTTTTGATCTAGGCGATGAAATTGATATGTTGCGCGATGCTGTAAAGAAATTCGCGCAGGCTGAAATAGCACCGCTTGCTGAAAAGATCGATCAAGACAATGAGTTTCCCTGTGCCCTGTGGCGCAAATTCGGCGATCTTGGTTTGCTCGGCATAACCGTCGCTGAAGAATACGGTGGAACTAACATGGGCTATCTGGCCCATGTGGTTGCGATGGAGGAGATCAGTCGCGCTTCGGCGTCGGTAGGCTTATCTTATGGGGCGCATTCTAATCTCTGTGTTAACCAAATCTATAAAAATGGCAGCGAAGCGCAGAGAGCTAAGTATCTTCCAAAACTTTGTTCAGGTGAGCATGTGGGTGCACTGGCCATGTCTGAGCCTAATTCCGGTTCTGATGTTGTTAGCCTAAAACTCAAGGCAGAGCGCAAAGGCGATCACTACATTCTGAATGGTAATAAGATGTGGATTACCAATGGCCCCGAAGCGAGTACTTATGTCATTTATGCTAAGACGGATGTTAGCGCGGGCTCGAAGGGGATTACCGCATTTATTGTCGAGCGTGATTTTTCGGGTTTTTCTCGAGCACAGAAGCTCGATAAGCTCGGCATGCGAGGTTCTAACACCTGCGAACTGGTATTCGAAGACTGTGAGGTGCCCGTTGAGAATGTTCTCGGCAGAGAAGGCAGTGGCGTCAGTGTACTTATGAGCGGTCTCGATTATGAACGCACAGTTTTGTCAGGCGGGCCGGTCGGTATTATGCAGGCCTGTATGGATGTTGTTATTCCCTATGTTCACGATCGCAAGCAATTTGGCCAAAGCATCGGTGAGTTCCAGCTCATGCAGGGCAAGTTAGCCGACATGTACGTAGCTCTCAATACAAGTCGAGCCTACTTATATGCCGTTGCTAAAGCCTGTGATCGTGGAGAAGAGAGCCGTAAGGATGCAGCGGCTGTGATCTTATATGCCGCAGAGCAGGCTACCCAAATGGCACTGCAGGCAATTCAGGCACTGGGCGGCAATGGCTATATCAATGATTATTCTACGGGCAGGTTACTGCGCGATGCAAAGCTATACGAGATCGGCGCAGGTACGTCGGAAATAAGGCGAATGTTAATTGGCCGCGAATTATTTTTAGAAACCTCTTGATTAAGCTTTTGCTGACAGGAAGCAGGCTATGGCAGTTATTCAGTCAAAGATAAATACCCATTCTCAGGAATTTAAAGATAACAGTGCCCATATGGGTTTGCTGGTCGATGACCTGAGTAAACGGGTGGCTAAGGTTAATCAGGGTGGCGGTGAGAAGTATCAGCAGCGTCACAAGTCGCGCGGCAAGCTATTGGTCAGAGAAAGGGTTGATGCGTTGATCGATGCAGGCTCTCCCTTTCTCGAACTGAGCCAGCTTGCTGGTTACGAAGTTTATGGTGACGATGAAGTACCAGCAGCGGGCATAGTTACCGGTGTGGGGCGAGTTTCTGGACAGGAGTGCGTTATTGTCGCTAACGATGCTACGGTCAAGGGCGGGAGTTACTTCCCGATGACAGCAAAAAAACACCTTCGTGCCCAGGCCATTGCAGAGCAGAACAATTTGCCGTGTATCTATCTTGTTGACTCCGGCGGCGCTAATCTGCCCCGACAAGAAGATGTATTTCCCGATCGTGAACATTTTGGCCGAATTTTTTATAACCAGGCCAATATGTCATCGAAGAATATCCCACAGATCGCCGTTGTAATGGGTTCCTGTACCGCCGGTGGTGCTTACGTGCCTGCCATGGCCGACGAGTCAATTATCGTTAAGCAGCAGGGCACTATTTTTCTGGCAGGTCCCCCGCTAGTTAAAGCCGCAACGGGTGAAGTCGTTAGTGCCGAGGAACTGGGTGGGGCTGATGTCCACTGCCGGGAATCCGGTGTCGCAGACCACTATGCGCAAAACGATCACCACGCCTTAAAACTTGCAAGGCAGGCGGTGCGAGATTTGAATCGCACGAAATCGGTACAACTTGACGTTGCACAAAGCGTCGCACCATTATACGAAGCCAGTGAAATCTACGGCGTAATTCCCAGAGACAAGCGTCAGCCTTACGACGTGCGAGAAATTATTGCACGCATTGTTGATGGCTCAAATTTTGATGAGTTCAAAGCGCTATTCGGTACGACACTGGTCTGTGGTTTTGCCCGATTGTACGGTTACCCGATAGGCATCGTGGCAAATAACGGCATTTTGTTTGCTGAATCAGCGCAAAAAGGCGCGCACTTTATTGAGCTTTGCGCGCAGCGAAAAATCCCGTTGCTCTTCTTGCAGAATATTACTGGCTTCATGGTTGGCAAGCAGTATGAGACGAGCGGGATTGCCAAGCACGGCGCAAAGATGGTGGCGGCCGTAGCCTGCGCTCAAGTCCCGAAGCTCACCGTATTGATTGGTAACTCATATGGCGCCGGTAATTATGGCATGTGTGGCCGCGCCTACGATCCGAGGTTTATGTACACCTGGCCCAACTCCCGAATTTCAGTCATGGGTGGTGAGCAGGCGGCTGGCGTATTGTCACAGGTAAAGCGTGCACAAATTGAAAAGTCGGGTGCTAGCTGGTCAGATGCACAGGAGCGAGAGTTTAAACAGCCAATCGTTGAACAATACGAAAAGCAGGGGCACCCTTATTATGCCTCGGCTCGCCTCTGGGACGATGGTGTTATCGATCCGGCCCAAACCCGTCAGGTACTTGGGCTTTCCTTATCAGCGGCTCTAAATGAGCCAATACGCGAAACAAAATTCGGCGTATTTCGAATGTAGGTTTTTTGATGTGAGTATTGATACCGTTGTAACAACAATAGACCGGCTCGGTGTAGCCACGGTAACCTTGAATAACCCCGGTAGGCACAATGCGTTCGATGACAAAACGATCGCGGAACTTCAGTTGGCTTTCGAAGCCGTTGCGAGTAATCCGGATATACGCGTGATGCTACTGACTGCCCAAGGTGATAGCTTTTCAGCAGGAGCGGATCTTGGCTGGATGAAAAGGATGGCCAATTATAGCTATGAAGAAAACCTCAGCGATGCCCGTAAACTGGCCAATATGCTTCGCACGCTTAACTATCTGCCAAAACCCACTATTGCCAGAGTGCAGGGCGCGGCCTTTGGTGGTGCGCTTGGACTGATCAGTTGCTGTGATATGGCGGTTGCCAGTACGCGTGCAACCTTCTCGCTCAGCGAAGTCAAAATAGGGCTGGCGCCAGCCACGATAGCTCCCTACGTTGTTGCAGCGATTGGGCCTCGAGCCTCGCGACGTTTATTTCAGACCGCCGAGCGGTTCAGTGCTGAGGAAGCGCGCATGATAGGCCTGGTTGACCGGGTAGTTGAAGAGTCCATGCTGGATGATTCCATCAATATAAGTGTTAAAGCCATTCTGGCCAATAGCCCGTCTGCAATGATGGCCGCCAAGCGCCTGGTTTTCGACGTTAGCAATCGCGAACTTAGCGATGAACTGGTCGAAGAAACCTGTGAGCTGATAGCCAGGCTGCGTGTTTCTGATGAAGGGCAGGAAGGCCTCGAGGCATTTTTGCAGAAACGACGGCCCAGCTACTCCAAGCAGCGCGGTAACTCATGAACGATTGTACTCTTAAGAATACCCGACGAGGGCACGTTTATGTTTGACAAGATTTTAATTGCCAACCGCGGTGAAATTGCCTGCCGGGTTATTAAGACTGCGCGCCGTTTAGGCATACTTACTGTTGCAGTGTACTCGGATGCTGATCGCAACGCGCTGCATGTCACGATGGCTGATGAGGCTGTTCATATCGGTGCCTCACCTTCGCGCGAATCCTATTTGGTTGGCAGCAAAATTATTGCGGCGGCCATCCAGACCAACGCAAGGGCAATTCATCCTGGCTACGGATTTCTTTCCGAGAATGCGGAATTTAGCGAGCAATGCCAGAGCGCTGGCCTGGTGTTTATAGGGCCGCCGGCTTCTGCGATTCAGGCAATGGGATCAAAGTCGGCAGCAAAAACAATTATGGGAGAGGCAGGTGTGCCGCTAGTGCCGGGATATCACGGTGCTGATCAAAGTGACAGTAAACTCAGGGACAGCGCCCATGATATGGGTTATCCCGTTTTACTCAAGGCGGTCGCGGGTGGTGGCGGGAAGGGTATGCGCCAGGTCTGGTCAGCCGATGAATTTGATCAGGCGTTGTCAGCCGCGCGGCGCGAGGCAAAGTCCAGCTTTGGCAACGATGACATGTTGGTCGAAAAATACCTGACAAAACCGCGCCATGTAGAAGTGCAGGTTTTTTGTGATCAGAATGGGAGCGGCGTATATCTATTCGAGCGCGACTGCTCGGTGCAGCGCCGGCACCAAAAAGTAATCGAAGAGGCGCCAGCGCCTAATCTGCCACAAGAATTGCGCCAATCGATGGGAGACACTGCCGTGCGGGCCGCACAGGCAATTGGGTATGTCGGCGCGGGGACCGTTGAATTCTTGCTCGATGAAGACGGATCGTTTTATTTTATGGAAATGAACACGCGGCTCCAAGTAGAACATCCGGTTACAGAAATGATCACCGGGCAGGACCTTGTCGAGTGGCAACTTAGGGTTGCTGCAGGTGAAGCATTACCAAAGACTCAATCTGAACTGCAAATTAAAGGCCATGCCTTCGAAGCACGTATTTATGCCGAGGATCCGGACAATGATTTTCTGCCTGTTACAGGAAATCTGAGTTTTCTTCGACCGCCGCCCGAGAGTGAACATGTTAGAGTGGATACCGGTGTGATTCAGGGCGACGATGTCAGCATCTACTATGACCCGATGATTGCCAAGCTGATCGTTTGGGATGAGACTCGCGAGCGTGCATTAGCTCGGCTGGCGCGCGCTTTATCAGAGTACCGCGTTCGGGGTGTGGTTACCAACACCGCATTCCTCTATAACCTAGCGACTTCAGATCCTTTTAAACAGGCTGAACTGGATACTGGATTTATAGAGAAACATCGGTTAAAAATATTTCACGAGCAGGACGTGGAGCTTGATAATCTGGTTCCGCTTGCATGCCTATCAATTCTGTTGCAACGCGAAGCTAACACGAGCGATGCAGAACGTAGTGATAAAACTTCACCATGGAACGCGCTTAATGGCTGGCGCCTGAATGCGCCGGCTTCACAGCGCATAAGGCTTGTTGCCCACGAGGTTGTGCATGAACTGGTTGTTGAAGAGCAAGGAGCACTGGAGGAAAGAAGATTCTGCATCGAGTGGAATGGCCAGCGTTATCAGGCCAGTGGCGAACTTAATGGCGATGAGTTGTATGCCGATTTGAATGGCCTTCGCTTGAGGGCAATGTTTGATTCGCAGGGAGATAATCACTGGTTATTTACTGCCAATGTTGCGTTTGAATTTGCGCTTGCGCAACCGGATTGCGGCGAAGAAACGGATACAGATTCTGGATTAGGCCTGGTGGCGCCAATGAATGGCACCATTGTTGCGGTTATGGTGGAGGCGGGCCAGAGGGTAAAAGTTGGTGACCCGCTTTTTGTTATAGAGGCGATGAAGATGGAATATACAATCCAAGCTATCGCTGACGGCGAGGTTAAAGCGATTTATTACAGTGCAGGCGATTTGGTAGATGGTGGTGCCGAGTTGTTGGAAGTTGAATGAGTGTTCGCGCTATGGATATGAAAAGTCAGATCCCAGAAACAGTGCAAATTGTAGAGGTCGGGCCACGAGACGGACTCCAGAACGAAGAGAGCGCACTAGAGGTTGGCGTTAAAATCAGTCTGGTCGACAAGCTGTCTGAAGCAGGGTTTTCACAAATTGAAGCCGGTAGTTTTGTTTCGCCTAAATGGGTTCCACAGATGGCGGATAGCGACCGGATTTTCGCGGGTATTCAGCGAAAACAAGGTGTTGAATATATAGCGCTTACGCCTAATTTAATGGGCTTCGAAGCAGCAGTGGCTTCGCAGGTTAGCAGGGTTGCCGTATTCGCGGCTGCTTCGGAAACGTTTTCGAAAAAGAATATAAATTGCGGTATCGCTGAGAGTCTCCAGCGTTTTGAGCCATTGCTTGAACAAGCCAAGGCGCTCAAAATTCCGGTGCGTGGGTATGTGTCTTGTGTCGTTAACTGCCCCTTCGAACAGGCGATTGCGCCGGACAAGGTAGCAGAGGTTGCAAAAAGACTTATCGACCTTGGCTGTTATGAGGTTTCATTGGGGGATACCACAGGCAAGGGGTCACCTAAGTCGATAGCCGACATGCTATCCATCGTTCGACAGCAAGTCCCCGTTGAACGACTAGCGATTCATTGTCACGATACCTATGGTCAGGCACTAGCCAATATCTATGCAGCGCTTTTGCAGGGCGTGGCCATTATTGACAGTTCGGTAGCGGGCCTGGGCGGCTGCCCCTATGCACCCGGAGCTTCAGGCAATGTTGCTACTGAGGATGTGCTTTTTTTGCTGCGCGGTTTGGGAATAGAAACCGGTATTGATCTGGAAAAGGCTATAGCTGCGGGAAATTTTATTTCGGAACAGCTCGGGCGCAATAACCAATCTCGCGTTGCGCAGGCAATGGCGAGCGGCTAGCTGCGATAGATAAAGCGATAAATGACTCAAAATGAACGCGGTTGGCCAGGGCATCAATGTGCAATTGATTGCTGAGAAGGGGGTTGCCCATTTGTTGCCGTACCCGTTTGGGTAATCTGCAAATCGAGCAAGAAAGACTTTAGATTAAATCGATACCTAGTCATTTTTATTCAGTATCGACTTTAGGTGCATTGAGAGTAGTGCGCCGGTTAACAGCGTTACGACAGGGAGGGAATCTATCGCTCGCTGCGTGGTTGTTATGAACTGGGTGTTTGCAATGAATCGTGCAGCGAATTTCCATCATCCCTTGAGATCAACGAAGGAGCCGCTATGGCCTTAACTAAGCTTCACAATAATGATGTAGTAATCGTTTCCGCCGCCCGGACGCCAATTGGGGGATTCCAGGGCGCGCTCTCAGCGCTTAGTGCGACCGAATTGGGCGCAGCATCCATTCAGGCCGCCATCTCCCGCGCTAATCTCACGGTCGATATAGAAGAGGTCATGATGGGTAATGTACTCTCAGCTGGTCTGGGGCAAGCGCCCGCAAGACAAGCAGCCTTGGGTGCCGGTCTCGATGAGAGTACGCCTTGCACAACGATTAGCAAGGTTTGTGGCTCTGGAATGAAAGCCGTGATGTTAGCGCATGATCAAATTAAGGCGGGTAGCTGTAGTTTAGCTGTTGCGGGCGGTATGGAGAGTATGAGTAATGCGCCCTATTTCTTGCCGAAGGCCCGCGCTGGTATGCGACTCGGACACGGTGAAATTAAAGACCACATGTTTTATGACGGTCTGGAGGACGCCTATACCGGCGACGCGATGGGTGTCTTTGCCCAAGCCACATCCGACGAGCAGCTTATCACGCGAAAAGAAATGGATTCCTACGCGCTCAGGTCTCTGAGTCGCGCTAGTCAGGCCATTGAAGCAGGATTTTTTAGCGAGGAAATCGAACCGGTCGAGGTTAAGTCAAGAGCCGGTATAACTCGTGTTTTAAACGATGAGCAACCTGCAAAAGCGCGTCCTGAAAAAATCCCCGAGCTGAAACCAGCTTTTGCGAGCGGCGGCAGCATTACGGCTGCAAATTGCAGTTCCATTTCTGATGGGGCCGCTGCGTTGGTACTCATGTCAGCCGCTAGAGCAAAAGAGCTGGGTATTTCGCCGCTGGCTAAAATTGCTGCGCATGCAACCTATGCGAAACATCCAAGAGAATTCACCACGGCGCCTATTGTTTCAATGCAAAAGTTGCTAGAAAAAGTGGGCTGGTCGTCTAACAGTGTAGATTTGTTCGAAATCAACGAGGCCTTTGCCATGGTTGCCATGATGGCTATTAAGGAATTAAATCTTGATCCTAGCAAAGTAAACGTGAACGGCGGTGCTTGCGCCCTTGGGCACCCTATTGGGGCCTCCGGCGCTCGAATACTGGTGACTTTACTCTACGCGCTGAAGCGCCTGGGCAAAGCCCGTGGTGTGGCGAGCTTGTGCATCGGTGGTGGTGAAGCAACCTCAATCGCCGTTGAAGTGTTGCGATAAAAAAAGCGAAAGAACAATAGCGCTGGGAAACCAGTTATGTCGATGATTCAGGTCGGTATGGTTTTGGAAAATAGAGAGGGATTAATTTATAGATCCGCTTATTAGTGGTCTTGCGGTGCTCCCAAGTTAAGCTCACTCGCGCGAGCCAAAGCGCACATAGTAAGAGCGCTATAATTCTGTTTCACAATAATATCTATTGCTGCTTGTAATATCTGCTGTTGATGTTCGCTCATCGCCTCTCTTGACTTGCACCCAGGCACTGACTGCATCCGAGCCACTAACCGTTTACATGATGGCAAAGACCTGGCTCAGGGAGATAGGGGCGAATTCAAGTTCAATATGTATAAGTCCCTGATGGCACCAAAAGGATACAAGGGCGGATGCCATATGCAGGGGAGCTGCCGGGAGTTGATCCATATTGATCCCGCAAATCTCGAGGAAGCGAGCCACAATTCTTGCAGATAATTTCCCACCATACGCCGCCCCTGACCGGCGGGATGCGTCACTAAATCTGCATTCATGCCCGATTTGAAAGCATTTAATATAGACAGAGCTGTATGAACAAAGTATTGTTTACACCACTGTATAGTGCAGTCTTGATCAGACTAAAACAGCACGGCGAAGATTACTGCACGCTCACTCTAAATGACTCAGTGACAGAAGAGAAAATCATGAAAAAAATACTGTCAACACTCATACTAGTATTCGCAGGGGCTAGTACTCAAAGCCAAGCCGCTCCAGAAATCATCTCTCTCTATCCAGAAGACGTGAAGAAAGTGTCACTCGATGAGATTTCCACTTCGCCCGAGGGTGAAGTACCTAGGGGGCCGCAAAATCAACCGCAAAAACACTGGACGAAAACTCTGCACACAGGGGAGGTCAGTGTCGCGTTGTATGAATCAACGCCTGCCCTTGTTGAGATTAAAGAACCCTTCCCCTACGACGAGTATGTCCATGTTCTGGAAGGCGAGGTCACACTGACCCATATTGATGGTAAAAAACAAACCTTCACAGCAGGAGACAGTTTTTTGGTACCTAAGGGCTTTTTAGGCACCTGGAATATGACGAAGCATTTTCGTGAATTGGTTGTTGTTGAAACCAAATCCATGATGAAAGCTGAAGGTTTATAGTTTGCTGTTTTCACCCTGTTTAGGATTTAGCTTCTGCCTTAGATTGTGTGAATAGATTAGTAGTTTAGTTTTGCCGCTGCGGCGGATACCCCCGGAGAGTTCGGTGCACTCAATTATCCCTATAAGTTTACTATCGTTTCGTTGTGTCATGACGTTTGGTGTCTTGCTTCTACTTCTTACCACTGTGGTCACCGGATGCTCGATAGGCGCGGGCGAAGCGCAAGCGCCCACGGCCATGATTAGTGGCACTGAGGCGAACGACATAGAGTCCACGGACTGGGAGTTGCTCGGCAATTCTTCCGACATGCAGCACCACTCCGGCCTGAGCCAAATCAACACCGAGACGGTATTGGACCTAGGGCTCGCCTGGGCGATCGATCTGCCTACCCGGGATGGGCTAGTTGGCAACCCTCTGATTAGGAATGGACGAATCTTCCAGAGCGGATCGCGGAGCCAGGTTTTCGCGAACGACCTGAAGACAGGGAAGCTGCTCTGGACGTACGAGCCTCTCGCCGACAGCCCTCCGAGCTCGTTTCTTGAAATCTGGTTGAGTAGCATTAATCGCGGGGTCGCGCTCTATGAAGACCTCGTCATCGTCGCAACAGCAGATTGCCGGCTCGTCGCAATTGATCAGGCGACCGGGGTTGTGCGATGGGAGACCGAAACCTGCGATAACAAACAAGCCTACATGATCACCGGTGCGCCTCGCGTTGGGGGAGGCAAGGTCTTCATCGGCAACTCCTGTGCTGATATGGGCCTCAATCGTGGTCATGTGGATGCCGTTGATGCGAGGACTGGTAAATACCTGTGGCGCTTCTACACGGTTCCGAGCGATCCAAGTCAAGCTCAGGACAGTGAGCTCTATGAAATGGCGGCGAAGACTTGGGGAGAAGGATGGTACAAGAAGACCAGGGGCTGCGGCAGCGTCTGGGATGCCATGGTCTACGACCCGGTGCTAGACCAGCTCATCATAGGAACCGGTGCGCCGGCGCCTTCGGATCCGACAAAACGTGGCCAGGATGCGGGCGACGAGCTCTTCACGAGTGCCGTCGTCGCCCTAGACGCTGAGAGCGGTGCGTACCGGTGGCACTTCACTCAGGTGCCGGGCAACGGATGGAACTACGAGCCTGCGGTCGGGCTCATGACGGCCACCTTGCCGATCGACGACGAGGACAGGCGCGTCGTTCTCAGTGTGCCGAAGAATGGCTTCGTCTATCTCCTAGATGCGAAGAGCGGCGAGTTCATTTCGGGGCGCAACTACGTGCCGGTCAACTGGGCGAAAGGCCTCGACGACGAGACCGGGCGACCGATCTTCGACCCTGCTGCACGCTATTGGGAAACGGCTGACGGCGAGCCCACGATCGTCCTTCCGAGCGGCGCAGGTGCGCACGATTGGACAGCTCTGGCATTCGACCCTCAGAGGAACGTGCTCTTTATCCCCGCGATGACTGCGCCCGAACGGTTCGAGCGCACGGCCAGTGGAGGCTACAGCATAGATTATCGTTACGGCAGTCGAGGTGATCCAGATTGGCAGGCGTTCGGAGAGCTCGTTGCTTGGGATCCGATCACCCAGAGCGAGGTTTGGAGGCAGCGCCATACGTTGCCACTGAACGGCGGCGCGTTGCATACGGCGGGCGGGCTCGTCTTCCAGGGGACGGCCGAAGGCTACCTGAACGCGTACGATGCGGTCTCGGGAGAGCAGCTGGAGTCGTTCGCAGCCGGTGGTGCGATTCGAGCTGCGCCGTCGACAGTCGTGGCCGACGGTCGCCAGTACATCATCGTGCCGGTTGGTGCGCCTTCCACATCGACTGCCTCGGCCGGATTGTCGGGCTACAGCTCGACAAAAGAGTCGCGCAGCCGGCCACGATTGTTGGCCTTTGTGTTAGGAGGTGACGCACCGACGCCCGCATGGGCGGCCCAGCTGACCTTTCCGAAACCGCCGGTCGATCGGTATCCACCGGAAGCGGCGGCGATGGGGAAAGTCATCTATGAAGAAGTCGCGGGATGCGTGGCATGCCACGGATTTGATGTCCAATCCGTCGGGGGCGGGGCACCCGACCTACGAATGCGCCTGCCTCCGAATATCGAGTACTTGAAGGCCGCGCTGGCTGGGGCATTCATGCCGCGTATGCCAAAGGTGGAGTTGGACGATGCCAGCGCGGAGGCGCTCTACGCCTACCTGGTCAACACTGCCTGGCGTGCCCACGAGGATGCCAATGCGAATCCACGATGAGTGACGGGTTCAAGCTTAATCGCAAGCCCTGAAGAAGTGGTTAGGGCCTATTATGCAGGCATCTTTGAAGGGCATTTTGCTGAAGACGTAGCGCCCCCGTCACCTGACTCTACACGCTGAACTCTGGGGAAGGGACACTGACTACCGGGCGGCCGCCATGACCTCTCCAGTCCAAGAAAAAAACATGCTACTGTCACAGAGCACTTTGCGGACGGCCTTAAAGTAACGTCAAGAGTTTGAACGTTGCAGGTGAACGGGCCGCGTAGAGGCCCAGTGTCTGGGAGCTCGTGTTGACGGTAAGATTTATCACAACACTACCAACCTTTGATAATTGTCAGAGACGGGCTGATCTACGAGCGTCTGGAGTACTTGGATACCATTCATGCCAACGAGATGCTCTGTGACTCCGTCAGTAATTAGCCGAAGCTCTGCAATTAGCTGAAGCTCTGCAATTAGCTGAAGCTCTGCGCTTAAACACCGTAGACGTCAGTTATGCTTGCCGATGCTCTTATGACTGGCTACAAAGCTGTCCAATAGCTCGGCTGCCGCGAGTATTTGACCCTCAATAGCTAGACCAAGGCTTTCGGCCTGCACCTGCTCTTGGGCGAACACATAGGTAAAAAACTGTCGGCTTTCTTCTGGCGCCTGGTTTTCTAGCGTTTGCAGCTGTTCTAAGTAGTTAGACGCAATTTTATGATAAAACTTCAAAGTGCTTATATCTGAGCGCATTGCCGCAAGCCATATCCCTAACTGAGTGCGTATTCGCGTCCACCAGCGAGGCGACATCTCCAATTGGTACGTTTTAGCGATAGGCGAATAAAGTTGTTGGTTTAATTGTTCTAAAGCTAAATAGGCGTTATAAAAACGCCTCAACTCGTTTGTTTCAATAATCTCAAGCTGTCCCCTTATGGTATTCAGTGCATAGGCACGATTTTGAATTTCATAATCGAACAATTGTAAAAACTGTTCATGACTATTTTTATTCGCAGGCCCTTCCTGCAAGGGGTTAGCTTGACTAACATTCATATTTAAAGTCACCGCAAGAAAAAGCACAAAACAGGCAAAAACGATGGAAATTAGTTTATGACTTGCAGAATCTAGCAACATGGAAAAATCTGCCTATACCGCACTTGTGTGCTTTCTTGATTCGCCGCGGCAGTAAACCCCCGTTGCAAATGCGGCAACCCATGCTAGCAGCATGAAGGTACTGTAGTTGGTGATGTCTTCCAGAGGAATTACACCGGTGACCAGAAAGCCGTAAAAGAAGGGATAGATAATACCGTAGAGGCCCAGACTGACTGCGGCAACCTTTGCGCTGGTTGAGAGTCGGAACAGAGGGCGGGCAACCAGTAATCCGAAAAGTGACCAGAGCCAGAGCCCCAGATAGTCGAAGTAGGTGGTCAGGCTGTAAGGGTAAGACTGGCTGTTAATGGAGAGCAGGGTGAGCCCGGGCTCCTGGCCGGATGATCCTGCGGCCAGATCCTGTGCGGCTAGGGGAACGATCCAGAGTTCGGTGCCCTTGGTGATTAGAATCGCCATGGTGCCCAGCATCAGCACGATGCCACCTGATACTGCGGCCAGAGGGTTTACGCTGAAAACCTTCCAGCAGGTGGCGGCGAAAATCGCTGTCAATGTGAACACCTGGACGATCTGGGTGACCCAGCTGAGAACAAAGGCGCCGTTGTTTTCATTCAGCCAGGCGACTTTCTCAGCGATCGTGCTGCCAGCGGGGGCATCATAGACTCCGAACATGCTCACGACTGTGAACACGAAAAGAACGATAGCTGACAGGTATGCGGCTTTGTTGATTTGACTGTCCAATCGAGCGGTAGCACTCATAGTTAACTCTCCGATAAATAATTGTTAGTTGTTGTTCGTTTTACTTCACTTTTTCCGTAACGGCATTGATATCCAGATCAAGTTCAACCCTGCGCCGATGATAGCGCCAGCCTTCCTCGGTTCGCTTCAGTCCATCGATGTACCAGCCGGAGGCAACAAATTCATTGCGGGTTCCTTTTCCGTTCTGGAGAACGGTGAGCATGCGAACTCGCTGCTGGGCGGTATCGCCGCTGATGGCGATTTCCGGTTCTGTAGTCACATGGACGGCCGTTGTAGTAGCGTTGCAGCGCGCGGCAATCTGCTCGCGCCCGGTGTAGGTTCCCTCACCAACGATATAGAACTCCGCCTCCTCCGTGAAGAGGTTGGAGTACGAGGTGCCGTCTGCTAAGTCGGCATAGCGATTGTATTTAGCATTCAATTGTCGTATTGCTACATAGTCTAATAGGTTTTGCAGCTCGGTTTTTTGCATAAAATTATCTCCTGCAGGCTTAAAAGCTATGCAGTGTTACAAGCCTTCTTAACCCCGTTGACCCATTGCTCATGGACAGGTCGCTAGGCTGCGTCGATAGCGCCGTCGAAGTCGGCCCGTCCCAGAATCTGAGTTGGCAATGCTGATACGACTAAAGGACTTGTGGCCTAGCTCGTTGTGCGCTTCGCCTTCAAGCCATTCGGAGTCGTAAAACTCCATGTAATCGCAGGCGTAGCCGTTCCGGTACCTGTGCGCCAACCCGCTCCTGCATCTTGCGCGGTGTCTGTAATGTCGCCGAATTCAAGCTGTTCGCGGCTTGTCACTCGTTGATTGGGTTTTTGTGTGGCGACCGTCATTGTATAATGACTTTACAGTTGTGACTAGTAAAAGTGATTCGGCACCATTGCGTTTCCGCAGGTCACGAGACAGCGTACTTCGGTCATTTTGACGCTAACCTGTAGGCCCTCGATGCCGAAACCGGTAAGCAACTGGGGACTGCGCGGCATCCTGTGAGTAAGATAGCGAAGCCTGCAAGCAATAAAGTGTCCCTGCGACATTTTATATCGCAGCTTTAGGTTAACTTAACTTAGGGGCTATGTTGCATGGCATGTAACTTCTCTGCTCTCGACATAAAAAAAGCAAACATAAGGGCCAGTATCAACAGGCCAATGGATAGATCTGGAATGTTGCTGTATTGATTGCCTGTAGCAACGATACCGGCAAGAAGTGGCCCCAGTGCTGCGCCAAGGCTTTGCGCAACAGGCAATAAAATGAGCTGTTTGCCCGTGGGGTCAAGGCTGGCAATCCAGCCGTTCTGAACGGGTAACAACAGGCAGGAAGCGAAGCTGTAGCCGCACAAGGCAATAGCAAAGATCATCGCTGTTGGCTTGTTGCCGATCAAATATGCAAAAATAAACATCAGCACGAAGCCGCAGCTTAAAAGAGTAGGGCGGCTCACTCTCCCTGCTAACAGGCCGGATATAGAAAACGCGATAAATTCAACAAGCAGAATGATCGAAAGCACGAATGAAATAAATTGGACGTCCAGCCCTTCAGCACTGCCTATTCTTTCAGCAAAGGTCCAGATAGATGATATAGCTGCAATAAAAATGAAAGCCATCATCAGCCCAAACCGGGCTGCAGAGTCTGAATGAGTGAGCGCATTTTTTAGGGGTGCAGTTTTAACAGTGGCTTGTTTGGTTGGGTTAACTGGTGGCAGTGCGTGCCTCAGGGGTAGAGGTAGTAGCACTATGACACACAGCATCAGGAAAGTTACACCGCTTCCCCACTGGCTTATCATTGTTGGAGAGATGGTGAGTAGTGCGATGCCTACAGCAACGGATATGGCAGAGGCGAAGGCAAACTCTCTGTCTGGCTTTTCTACCGCGCTTAAAGTTCCATAGGTGAATACGGCAATAGAGCCGGTGCCAAAGCCTGCGATATAACGCAGCATGAGTAACGAGCTAAAGCTTTCGGAAAATGCGCAGAGCACGTTTGCAATGGCGGTGACTATCAGTACAACGGGCATCACCTTACGCCAATAAACTTTGTCGATCCAGAAGCGCCCCAGAAATGCTGCCAGGGCGGTGCTGGCCATGTCTGCGGAAGTTAGAAGCCCAACTTGCCCGTTGCTAAAGCTGAAGTCCTCAATAAAAACTCTTGCCCATATCGGTAGCAAGGCATATGTGCAGCCCCCTGAAATATACATCAGATAAATCAATATTCGCGTACGAAGCTGGTTTATATCCACGGGGTTGTTTTCTTTTGGTTCAGCGGGCAGCAGTATGTTCATTGTTCTCGCGTTAGCGGTGAGTGAGGTTGGTTACACTATTCGAAATGAGGTGGCTGTGCCGATGAGAGCTTCAGCCAGAGTTTGCGATAGCAAACACGCATGAGTTTTCGCTCTCAGCGGTAGGGCAGGCCATCGACATGCACCTTGTCGGGGTCAGGCTTGTAAATCGCTACCTTGATTTTACCATCGTAAAAAGTATGCGAAGAAAACCGTTGTGACTCAGTCAATCGAGTTAGCCAGAATAAGTTAAAAGTACGATGTTTTGCCGGGTGTCAGATCTTTACCCTGCATGCAGCTTTCTTGCGGTGAGACAGGTTTAATTTTACTGGCTTGCATCGCGGTGCTCTCAAAAGTCTAAAAAAAGTATAGGCGGAAGCACCTGCTGGACTGACCAGTGGTTTCTGGTTTCGTGGGCAATCAATCAACGATAGATTTAGTCTCGTTCTTGCAGCCATACACCGGCAGGTCACCCACACCGATAGCTACCGTATTCAAAAAGTCCGATGTGCGATTCGTGCTGTCACTTATATGCGCTCACCATTGACATTACACACACTTTACAATAGTGTAAACTAAAATAACAGTCGGCAAATAATGAAAATGTTAATTAGATCTTTGGTAATGGAGACTAACTAAACAAGTTGGAATCAATTGGATGTATTCCGGAGTCAGGTGGCACTTCGGCATGGAGGCAAGACGGTGCTGGCGTGTCCAACTATCTTTAATGACTTACATTATGAAAGAAATCTGCAAACAGCTCACGGGCATGTTCAGCCAATATGGATTTGATTCGGGGCGGGATGTCGAGGCTATTACTATAAACCACTGGGCCCATATCTACGCCTATGAATACATGGAACTGTGTGATCCGGTGTGGGAAAAGGGTGAGGCGTCTACGAACTGGGGCGAAAGTCTACTGGTCGTATCAGCATCACTAAATCCGACTCCAATGCCTAAGTGCTATCAGCCATCGATGCAGCAGTGCATGCGGTGGGTAGGTGAGGTAGTGGTGTGAACCTGCTCCAGCACCGATGGCTTAATGGTTGGCCCCTGTTTTATCTTATTGCAGTGCTGACGTTTTCAGTAATCTGCGCAGGTTTGCTACTCGTCGGTGTATCCACTCCGAAAGCCACAGTAAGTATGATTCGCTTGTCGGTGCAACTGGCGTCGCCGTGGATATTCCTTGCTTTCGTTGCATCGGCTATGGCGCGGATCTTCCCTGGGAGGGTCTCCAAGTGGCTGCTGCGCAACCGACGTTATGTTGGACTGTCGTTTGCCGCAGGTTTCGGCTGGCAGGCCGTGTTTATCGCAATACTGTTCGTTCTTCACTCCGACTATTACTGGCAGGAGCTTCACAATACCGCCGAGTTCACACTCCGCACGCTGAGTTATCTGTTGTTGCTGGCGCTGACAGTTACCTCATTCTTCCCGATACGCAGGGCCATGCGACATAGGGACTGGCGGGTACTTCATCTGGTCGGAGTCTGGTATTTCTGGGCGGCGGTATGGGTTTCCTATGCTGCGACTGTATTGGCTGGCGACACTAGAGTAATTGCAATTGTCTATCTGGTCACCGGCTTACTCGTGTTAACGCTCCGTCTCGCGGCCTACGTGAGCAACCGTTCAGTTCATAAGGTAGCGGGCGCTCAAGTCGGCCGGGGTGGTCCCGCGGCAAAAAAACTTTACATGCCTGACAAAATTGTACACTAGCAATAAAAGACGAGTAAGGAGTTTAGATATGTTGGATTCGATAGGGTCAATACCAGTAGGGGCGGCCCAGAAGTATGGCGACAAGACGGCGCTGATATGCCCTGAGCGCAGCCTGAGTTTTGCCGAACTGGATATGCTAACGAGTCGTTGTGCCAACGCGCTGGTCGGGCTTGGGGTCAAGCCTGGCGATCGAGTGACGCTGTATTCCGGCAATTGCTGGGAATGGGTGGTCAGCTATTACGGCGCTCTCAAGACCGGTGCCGTGATTAATCCGATCAATGTCATGCTGACTCCCGGGGAGGTGGAGTTCGTGGCCAACGACTGTGGTGCCACCATTGTCATCGCATCCCGTGAAAAGGCGCTTGCCATACAGGGAGTGAAGGAAAAGTCCGAAGTCAGGGAGTTGATTGCATTTGGCGACGAGGCGTTGCCGGCAGGAATACTGCCCTTTAACGAGCTGCTCGCGGGCAGCGAGGACGATTTCGAGATTGTCGATATCGATACCGATTCGCTGTCCACAATCGGCTATACGTCGGGCACTACAGGCCATCCCAAGGGTGCCTGCCTGTCGCACCGAAACATACTGCTCAATGTGGCCATGACGGCCTTGATGCACCAACGCAGCGATCGGGACACGGTGGTGACTGCACTGCCTTGCCCTCACGTTTATGGCAATGTCGTGATGAGCGGCGCCATTCAAAACGGCATGACCCTAGTGCTACATCCTGCCTTCGAAGAGGCGACTATCTTGCAGAGCATACAGGACCATGGGGCAACCATGTTCGAAGGGGTGCCTACCATGTATATGTTTATGCTCAACCACCCTGAGCTTGAGCGTTATGACCTATCCTCCCTGCGCTGCTGCACTGTGGGCGGCCAGACCATGCCGAAACCCAAGATGGAAGAGGTGGAGCAGCGCTTCGGCTGCCCGCTGATTGAATTGTGGGGCATGACCGAAATCGGGGGGCTGGGGACTACCTTTGCATCCAATGGTCCGATCAAGCATGGCTCTATTGGTGTGGCGCTGCCTTATATCGAAGCGAGGATCGCCGACACCGAGGACGCAGGCAAAACACTTGCCGTGGGTGAAGTGGGTGAGCTGATGATTAGAGGCGGCATCGTCATGCAGGGCTACTACGGCAATGAGCAGGCCACTCACGACACCATTGAGCCAGACGGCTGGCTGCACACCGGGGATGTGGCCTCCATGGATAACGACGGCTGCGTGTTTATCGTCGATCGCAAGAAGGACATGATTCTTACCGCCGGTTTTAACGTCTATCCCGCGGAAATTGAGCGGGTTGTTGCGGGTCACCCCGACGTGGCCCTGGTGGCGGTGGGCAGCATTCCCGATGAAGAGAAAGGGGAGCTGGCCAAAGCCTATATTGTGCCTAAAACGGGCGCCGACCCAGATGCCCATGACATCATTGCCTACTGCCGCGAACATCTAGCCGCCTACAAAGTACCTCGTGCAGTGCAGTTTGTCGATGACTTGCCCAAAACCAGTACCGGCAAGGTGATGCGCCGCGAACTGAAAACATTGGATTAATAAACTTGCTAAGTGAGACAGATATGAACATAGACACCGATTTTGCGATGACTATCAATGGCCAGAGGGTCACTACCGACCAGACGCTACCTGTTTACAACCCGGCAAATCGTGCCGTGTTTGCCCAGGTGCCCGACGCCTCGAGGACGCAGCTGAATGACGCCGTTAGTGCGGCACGCAAGGCGCAGAGTTTGTGGAAAAATGCGCCTGTAGAAGAACGTCAGGCGGCAATGGAGCGCTTCGCTGACTTACTCGAGGAGCATGCGGAGGGCTTTATGGCGTTGCTGACTCGCGAGCAGGGCAAGCCCCGCGCTGGGGCAGAATGGGAAGTGTTTGGTTCAGTCGCCTGGTTGCGAGCTATCGCCACACAAAAGCTGCCCGAGGAAGTGGTAGAAGAGACTGATGAGCGGCGTGTAGTGACTCGGTATACGCCGGTGGGTGTGGTCGGTGCGATTGTGCCGTGGAACTTTCCTATTCTGCTGTCCATCTGGAAGATCGCACCGGCGCTGATGGCCGGGTGCACGGTTATTTTGAAGCCCTCTCCCTATACCCCGCTGTGTGATCTGAAATTAGTTGAACTGGCACAGCAGGTTTTTCCCGCCGGTGTGCTCAGTGCGCTCAGCGGCGGCGACGATCTGGGCAAGTGGATCACAGGCCATGCTGACATCAACAAGGTGGCGTTTACCGGCTCGACCGAGACCGGCCGCCATGTGATGCGCTCGGCCGCTGACACTATCAAGCGGGTGACTCTGGAGCTGGGAGGTAATGACCCTGCTATTGTGTTGCCCGATGTGGATGCCAAGGCCCTAGCGCCTGAATTGTTCTGGGCTGCTTTTCAGAACAACGCGCAATTCTGTAATGTCACCAAGCGTTTGTATATTCATGAGGACATCTATGACGAGGTTCGCGATGCGTTGGCTGACTTTATATCAAATAACGTAAAAGTGGGTGACGGCGCCGAAGCGGACACAGACCTGGGTCCCATTCAAAATTCGATGCAGTACGGTAAGGTTCAGGACTACTTTGCCGACTGCCATACCCATGGCTACCAGTTTGCTGTGGGTGGCGAGATCGACGAAAACGCAGAGGGCTGGTTTGTACCGGTAAGTCTGGTCGACAATCCGCCGGAAGACTCTAGGATTGTGCGAGAGGAACCCTTCGGCCCGATCCTGCCCTTGCTAAAATGGTCTGACGAAGACGATGTTATCGCCAGAGCCAACGACACCATTTACGGGCTTGGCGCTTCGGTTTGGGGTAAAGACCTCGAAGCTGTGGAGCGCATTGGCAGTCAACTTGAAGCGGGCACTGTTTGGCTGAATGAGGTGCACCAGTACTCGCCATTTCAAGCCTTCGGTGGCCATAAACAGTCTGGTTTAGGTTGTGAAAATTCGCTGCACGGGTTGATGGAATACACTAACTGGCAAACCATCACGATGAATAAAGCGGTATAAACCCGTGTAGATTCCTATGGGCGGTAATGGCTGGGATATCCGCGAAAGTCTCAGTGAGTGTGTTCATAGCAATTTAGGAGTCAAAAAGTGCAACCTTTAGAGAATCTCACAGTTGTTATCACTGGCGCACTCGGCGGACTCGGAAGGACTGTGTGTGCTGTTGCTGAATCCCAGGGAGCTCGTGTTATTCGTTTGGATATTGTCCGCGACGAGAGCTTTACTGACTGCCATGCGGTCGATCTCACCAATGCCGCTGCCACACGAGAGTTGATAAATACCCTCGGGCCTTTTGACAGCCTTGTCAATCTCGCCGGTGGCTTTGCCATGGGTACCGAAAGCTGGGACTCGAGTGACGAGCAGTGGGACCTCATGTTCAGTTTAAATGTGTCTACCATGCGCAATGCCATCAAGGCCGCAGTTCCGTTGCTGCTGGAGCAGCAGAGTGGATGTATCGTCAATGTCGGCGCTTTTGGAGCAGGTAAGGGACAGGGTTTGATGGGGGCCTACTGTGCATCCAAGAGTGTGGTGATGCGTCTCACCGAAACGCTCGCTGAGGAGCTGAAAACCAAAGGCATCAATGTCAATGCCGTGTTACCCACTGTCATTGATACAGCGGCTAACCGTGCTGCGATGCCTGATGATAATCCTGCCGACTGGGTGTCGCCCGGTGATCTAGCTAATGTTGTTTGCTTTTTACTGTCACCAGCTGCGAAAGCTTTGCACGGGGCGCTGTTGCCGGTACGTGGATTGAGTTAGTAAAAGAATTATTGTCTTATTGGCACAGCAGATCGAAGTGCTGGACATAATATTATACGTCGTGCATTTATTGATGATGCCGCTGTGGTTTCCGCAGGAACTATGCTTGCAGCACGTCGATTACTTAGGGTAGAGCGGGGAAGTAAAGGGCGTTTGTTCGTCTTATACTTAGAAGATTGCGTTGAGTAATGCAATTACTTACAACGATCTACTCCTCAGATGCAGACTAGGCAAGGGCCTCCACAAAAACCAGCTCGCGAAACTTGACAGGCTCAGGCCAGTTTCAAGTCAACCTCTGGATACTAGAAAGCTGTCACTAACGCCATAGGTCTGCTCCGCACCCCCTATCGGGGAGAGTGCCACCCAATTCGAGATCACTTTGCCGGCGTGTACGGGTCCGGGGTTCCCGACACAATAGGTGGTTCCAGTTGCAGCGACTGCATATGTTCCGTCATCAGCGGGTACACCCCCTTGTGTACCCAGCCATGGGGGAAGAGAACGCTGTTTCGTTCTTGGGGGTCGGTCATGAGGTTGTAGAGTCGCGGCATCGGTAAGATTCGCACTTCCGAATGCCAGCTATCTTGTTCTTTGAAATGTAACTTCCAGTTCCGCCATTTTAAGGCGTAGACCTCATTGCCCATGTAGACTACGAATCCCTCGCGACCCGACTCAGGGCTCTTGCCAAGGAAGAAATCACTCATATCAACGCCGTCGATAATTCGGTCTTCTGGAACTTTGCCGTCTACCATTGCCGCCAATGTGGGGAAGAGATCCATAGCATGGACAATCTCATCGCTGGATTTTCCCGCGAATATTTTCTCGGGCCAGCGAGCGACGAAAGGTACACGCAAAGCGCCTTCGAAGCCGGTAAAGAGCGTTCCTCGCCATGGCCCCGGCGAACCATTGATCGCCGTCGAATTTGGCATTGCCGTCAGTGAGGTATGACCGTAATCGAGCGCCTCAGGACCATTGTCAGCGGTAAAAATAACTATCGTGTTTTTCCTGATATCTAGGTCGTCGATGGTGTCAAGCAACTCACCAACGTAGCTGTCGGTCTGCATGAGAACGTCGGCCCAAGCACCATGCCCGGATTTGCCAGCGAAATCAGGGTGAGGGATGGTTGGCAAATGGGTGTTTGTGTAGGGCAGATAAAGGAAGAATGGCGTTTTGTCCGCCGCCTCCCGCTTCATAAAGCTGATCGCCCGATCTGTCAACTCTCGGTCGATGAGTGGGCGATTATCCAGACGATAAGGCCTAAGCTTCGTAGCCGATTCGCCCCGCTTTGACTCCATGACGAACATGTCATCAGATAGGCCACTCTCTATAAAGCTTGGTAGTGAGGAGTAGACTGCTATATCCGACGAGGTGGGAATGCCATACCACTCGTCAAAGCCCTGATCGGTAGGGAGTCGTCCTTTGCCATGCCCAAGGTGCCACTTGCCGTACATGGCAGTCGCGTACCCGGTATCGGACAGCATTTCTGCCATTGTTACTTCCCACTGCACCAGACCGGCGTTCTCACCCTCTGCCAAAGACCCGTTGCCACTTCGAATCGCGTAGCGTCCTGTCATGAGTGCCGAACGCGATGCTGTGCACTGAACTTCCACGTTGAAATTAGTCAGCCGGAGGCCCTGGCTTGCCAATGTGTCCAACCGCGGAGTCTCCGCGCCCCGAATTATTCCGCCGCCATTAAAGCCCGGTTCTCCCCAGCCAAAGTTATCCATAAAAATGAGAACAATATTGGGCTTCTCTTGAGCCATCACATGAACAGGTGCCCCCGAGATAGCCGCTAGCAAGAGTGCCAATAAACCCAATTTCTTCATAATTACACGTTCCTTTTTTGTTTCATTATTTTGTTAAAAACCCGTTACTTATTTACGTGAGACCCCCAACAAAAAACACTCCATGAGTAAGTAGTTAAATCGTATACACAACCAACCCAGAGCTTGGTCTTGGGCATCCACAATCGGAAGCAACAAACTGCGATCAACATACATTGTCGGTTAATAGCATCGGCATTATGGCAATAGGGCTTTTCCATTTTTTTTAAATCTTATCCCTCTTCAATGTAGGGTTCACTCCCAACTGTTAAAAATAAATTCTATAGTTAGATGTTTTCATCTTTGCTATTTGCCAGCCGCCTAAAGAGCGATAACTGATTGCAGTACTTCGATTACTTAGGGTAGAGTGGACAAGAAAAGGGAGTTTGTTCTTATTATACCCTCGCAATAGCTCTTCCTCCAATCGAGCCTCGAGCTAGTTATTTAGGCGCTCGGACTCTGACTTCGTCAGAGACGCTGAATGGATTGGCAAGAGCCCACGTAACGGATGGATGGGTGATGGCAAGCCAATAGAACAATCCAGAGCATGCATGGGGTTGGCTTTAAAGAGCGATGGATACGTATTAAACTCGCCTTTGCGAATCTGAATTGGAGGCTTCAGTTTGTCTTGGGATTTAATAGCAACTAGACCCGCAGTGAATTGCGCCGGGGGTCTCATGCGATGTGTATTTCGGCGCTTCGCTGCACAGCTCGTCGGACCTCCGTGGAAAATCGTGTGTCTTAGCGAGTGCCTTCTATGGATTAGCCTTGGCGGCGTCGCGAGAAATGCGACAACAGGAGAGCGACATGCCCGTTGATATTGATCGCCAGGACCAGATCGGGATCATCACGTTCCGCCGTGAAGAAAAGCGCAACGCAATCGATGCAGAGATGACGACGGCCATCGATGAGGCCTTGAATGCCTTCGAAGAGGACGATGCGCTGCGTGTCTGCGTGCTGACCGGAGGTAGGCGTGTGTTCTGCGCCGGGACAGATCTCGGCGGCGGATCCGGACTGGGAACCGAGCGGGGCGGCGAGTACGGCATCATTCGTCGGCGATGTAATAAGCCGTTGATTGCGGCGATCGAGGGGATTGCCTTTGGGGGTGGTCTTGAGATCGCTCTTTGTTGCGACATGATCGTCGCAGCGAGTGATGCGCGCCTTGGCCTTCCGGAAGTGAGTCGGGGGGTCGTGGCGACGAGCGCGGGGTTGTTCCGCGCGCCACGGTCTCTTCCTCTAAATGTTGCGCGCGAACTGTTGCTGACGGGGGATCCGATTGATGCGGACCGAGCTGAACGGGTCGGTTTAGTGAACCGAGTGACGGAGCCAGGGGGCGCTTTGGCGGGTGCCATCGAATTGGCAAAACGGGTTGCGCGCAATTCTCCGGTGTCGATTCGCGAAACGCTTCGTGCGATCGACGCTACCGTGAGCGCGGACGATGCACTCGGCTGGGAAGCGACCGACACCGCGCGCGAAGCCGTCCAGAGCGGCGAGGATATCGGGGAGGGCATCCGCGCCTTCTTCGAAAAGCGTGAGCCTAACTGGCCCAAGCGCTAATTCGGGTCGAGAATGAGACGGCGGCAATTCGCAGGCGATTCTAAAGGGTATCGTTAGCGGAGTTAGCTGGAGGCGCTTAGTAGAGCCGTTAGAAATCGCCGATCACATCTTTTTCTGTGCTAATAAACCGGTGTTTAACGGCGCTGTGATCCGCGCCCAGTTAGCTCAGATTGAGCACTAAATTCTTTGCTATATTAATAACTTTCGAGTGAGGCGTAGGCTGGTCGAAAGCGATATTTAGTTCTGCTGCAAAATACGCCGCATAAATTTAAATAACGCATCCCAGTGGGCCTGTGAGGGTGAGGATTTTGGGACCGAATCCTCAAAGGCATGAGGGCCACCTTCAGTCACTAGAAGTTTACAGGGTACACCGCTAGCATTGAGCCGTTCAGCATAGGCCACACATTCCTCATAGAACAGATCTATATCGCCAATTCCCATCCAAGCCTCAGGAAGTCCCTCCAGCGATTCGCGTCGGGCCGCAACCGAATAGGCTGGAGCCTCTGCCATACCCGGCGGTTGATCCAAATAACAAGCCCAACCACCCCGGTTATTGCGGTTGGTCCAAACAAAATGATTTTCCTCGGTTAAGTCCTCGCGCAGTGCGGTGCGATCATCTAACATCGGGCACAGTAGCAACTGCGCTAGGGGCTGCTGACCACCGCCATCATATAAGCGCTGTGCCAGTGTCGCTGTAAGGCCTCCACCGGCGCTGGATCCAGCAATAAACACCCGCTGTGGATTAACGCCCAGTGCCTCAGCATTGTCCTGCAACCATTGCCAACTCACCGCAACATCATCCAGAGCTGCAGGAAAGGGTTTGACTCCAGCCAATCGATAATCAACCGAGATAATGGTGATACCCAAGTGTTCTATAAACATGCGCATCGTGCGGTCATCTAGATTAGCGTTAAAACATATATAACCCCCACCATGTATCCACAGCATGGCCGCATCACTTTGAGCAACTGTAGGCTGGTAAATCTTGCTACGGAATTGACCATGGTCAATCCAGCTAACCTTAATATCCTTATCACCTTTAAAGCTTGGGATTAATTTAACGAGGTTGTTAACTATCATTCTAGTCAGCGGTTTTTCGTAGGAAAAAGCTGGAGCCCAGCGAGCAAAACTGCGAAGTTCTGGGTGTGTCTTATTGATATTCATGCAAAGGCCCTACTGTTGTAAATGGCTTGGATAAAGATCTAGACTCAGTAATATAGAGACAGCAATAGCAGCCCGAAAAATTAAACTCAATGGTCCTATATTTAACAAAAATATGCGTTGAGCCAATCAAACGCTGCAATTGTAACCTGTCAAATGATGCGAGACATCCAGAGCGGCCTTATCCGAGTGGGCAAGCGCCTTTTCGATCCACTGCTCCTTCACGTTCTCGGGCAGTCGGTTCCAGAAGCGGCTGGGAGCTTTACTACCCAATTTTTTTTCATTAATAATTACTTATCGGGTAGGCTGAATCAATAATTTTAAACGGCGTATCCAGAAACTCTTCATATTGCTCCCATTTAGCCACAGATTTATTATATACGGCCTCCCTGACCTGCATCTCACTTGCCGTCCTAACAGCAGATGCATTCCTATAATCATTAATGCATGCCGCCTCCCAATCTAACTCGCAATATTCAAGAGCAGTCCTAACCACACTTTCTTGGTTATCAACCAAGCTTTCATATTTTACAGTTAATATTCGACCAGGAAAAAGCGACTCCCAATAATCCATTTGCCGCTGAAAATTAATATAATACTGGGCAATTGCCTCTAGATTAAAGAATACATCATGCCCCCCCTCAAAACGCTGATGGTAACAAGATAAAACAATATCCATTGGATGCCGCTTAAGGCGAATAATCTTTGCCTTTGGAAAAGAAAGCAAAATCGCCCCTACGTACCCAAAATTCTCGATACTTTTATCAATCACCCTAAGATCTCCCGCCTTTCTAATGTTAGAGAAATTCAAGAAGAACTTTCGTAACGACGCCAGATACCGACCAAATTCATCTGCAGGCCAAGTGCCTATAAAAGGCGGTTGCTGATACTGTTTAGCTGCTTCAAGAACAGCATAATTAAAAGCAGTAGATTCACCTACAGCAACAGTTTTCGAGTGGGCGCCAAGCATCAACTCAAGCAATGTAGTTCCAGATCGTGGTGGTGCAACTATAAATACAGGGTTCTCCGATGCACTCGATACATTTTCATAGCGAGCCACGAACTCTTTGGTCATTAGTTTCTGCGTGCCTTTAGTATCCTCTCTAAAGGCATCAAGAGTACGAGCGTGATCCTGTGCAATTGATGCATTGGCACGATGGAGATACTTCCAATAAAGCTCCGTATCACTAGCCTCGTAATACCAAGCCAAAGCGAAATAGGCAGAAGTTTTATCCTCTCTCATATGATCTTTAGCTGATAGCGAGCGCTTTAAAGCAACGATAAGAGACTCTGAAACACTGCCTATATCTGCACGAATGCGCCCCCAATAAGAAGGTACATCATGTTTATCTAAAGTTATTGCCCTTTCAAAATTTTCAATCGCAAGTTTTTTCTCACCAGAAGCTATATATGCGTACCCTAAAGCACGTAGCATCGCTCCCTTATCTGAAGAAGTTTTCAAACCCTTTTGCAGTAATGCAATAGCCTCGGCAGAATTTCCTTTCTGCAAAAAAAAGGTTGCAACAGCTTCTAGTACAGCCGCTGACTTAGCGTGCTTTTTAAGCATATCCTCAGCAAAAACTTCAGCCTGATCAAGCTCGCGTTGATCAAGTAAGATTTTAAATAGCTTCAAAGATGCGCCATCATCCGCCGGTACCTGCTTTATAATTTGAGTTAGAATGTTTTTAGCCGCTAATGGATTATTTTTCTGAAAATAATAACTATCAACCCGAGCATGTGCCTCCGGCAGAGATATTTGAGCAACTGCCGCCCCTGTTAAGTCTCTGACCAAGAGGCTTTTCGATAGGTTTTTTTTCTTGGTTTTATCTTTTTTTCTTTTTAAAGCCATGACTATTTACTACACCAAAAAATATTATAAATATGAAAACAGTAATAAATTTCAAAGGCCAACCCATAATTAAATTTAAAAATAGACAGCTGAAATCTTGTAAATGTATGTAGTCAGATGATTTCGGACTCATCGGGGTATAAATTAAAGGAGACATTCGCAGTATAAGGCCACGCTACTGGCGTGAACAAGTTGCCATATTTTCTTCTTTCCTGCGTTGCAAGGTCCGTCGTTTGATTAAAACTCTGCGATCCATGTTTTTTTCCTAGCGGCCATAGAGCCTGTCGGTCGGTGTCACGTTATCCCATGCTTCATGTAGCCGCTCGTCGTTATAGTATTCAACAGACGCTGCTCCGCGGAGAGTAACTAGGTCTTCAGAATGTGCTTGCTGTCTCTGTTTGGTTTGGGTGGGTGCCTGAGAGTTGAGTCCAGACAATGAAGTACAGCAGTGGGCCCAAAATCAGCAGGTTTGGCAAAATCCAGTTGTGAAACAGCTCAAAATGATTGGGCAGGTAAATATCTACCAGCAACATGCCGGCTATGCGCAGAATGTTGCAACAGTACATAACGAACAGGCCGACCATTGTTGCAACAAATCTAGAGAGCCAGGCTGATGGCCAGGCTAAAACCGTGGAGAGAAGCGTGGCAAACACCACGCTGGCATCACAGCCTGATGTAACAACGACGAGTCGCGAGTTATCCTCTGCCCAAATGATTTTAGTTATCGGTCCCCAGCCCGAGGCAATGCGCTCAACGTTTTGCCCGATAAGGTTGAGAAGCCAGGTGGCCGATGCTGCCGATAATTCCAGGTAATCAATAAAAATGTCCGAATCTAGCAGGTAGTATTCGTACACGGCGCTGAAGGCGGCAAAAATACACACTGCTGTCGTCAAAAACTTTAATAGGCCATGATGCATGGCTAGTTTAGCGCCTCGGTCGTCAAATTATAGAGGTCAACCAGGCCTAAATGACCTTGTTGTTTTCGAGAATGTTGAGCATGGGGCCGATACTCTTTTCGTATCTTTTCCAACGTGCGATGGAGCGAGTATGTGTGGACTCTCTTACCTGCATGGTGCTTGCAGTTGACACTGCGTCTTTGCGTTTGTGAAATTCCAGTACCGCTGGATCCCAGGCTAGCTCAAGGTATTGGAATAACGGCACTAGCGATTTTTCGGTGTCACTTGCCAGCGATTCGTAGCTCATTTCATAGAACCGACCTTTAAATTCCTGTGCCCAATGCGCGGTGAGTGTGTTGAACAGGCAATAGTGATTGGCCATATCCTCAAGCCCGTAGGAGTAGTCGCAGGTATTCTCATTAAAGAGCTGTTTGTAGTTGGAAAAGCAGGTATCTCGCGGGTCTCTGTTCATCAGCACAATTTTGGCCTTAGGTAAGGCGGCAAGAATAAGAGGTATAAAATGCCAGTTAGTGGGTAGCTTATCCACAAACCGGCCCTTCTTATTTGAGAAAACTGAACACAGTCCTAGGTAGTACTGGCCAACCTTTGCCATATCGAGCTCCGCGACTGACTGAAAAAATTCGCGGGTTAACTCGCCAGAGCCTTTATTTTCATTTTGATGGTCCAGAGCCGTTTTAAAGTGTGGGAATTCACCCCCGTTTTCGACCAAGTGGTGCGTACTGATGATTCTTTCAAGCAGGGTGGTTCCGGTGCGAGGAAGGCCCAGTACAAAAATGGGCTGTCCATCCGTGCAGCCTTTCTGCTGCGATAGCCACTTTTTATCAAATAGCTTCAGGTTGGCCGCGCTGGAACCTACAGCAGTTGGGTGCTGATACTGAAGAGTTTTAGCTTTGGCGCTCGCACCCTGAAAAAAAGCATCGAAGGCTTCGTCCCACAGTGCCAAGTCTTCATACTCTTTTCCCATTGCATAGTAAAAATAAGCCTGAGTTTCGTGATCAGTCGGCGGAGATTTGGCAAGAAGGGCCATCATTTCCTTGATATGGCCAGTGTCGACAGCGGTTTCAATTTTACTTTTTTGCCAGTGCGCTAGGGCTTTTGTAGGGTTTTTAAAAAGTATATTGTTGGCTACCTTAAGCGCTGAATCGGTTTTATTTAAATAGATAAGGCTATTCAGCAAAGGGTCCAGTAGTTCTATTTTGGTGGGTGCGGCCTCCACAGCACGTTTGAACCACTTAACAGCCTCAGACTCATTGCCCCCATGCGCAAAGGTTAGGCCGAGCATGTGAGCGGCGCTTGCGTCATTGGATGAGAAATGTTTTTTCGCCTGCGGCAAGGCTTTCATATAGGCTTTTGGTTTGCCTGCCATTTTAAAAATTAATGCCAGTGCGGCCCATGCATTGCCTAATTTGGGTTCAATATGGGTGGCTCGGGTGTAGGCTTTGGCTGCCAGTTGCAGTGCACGCAAATCGAAGTAGATTTGTCCAATAACGAGTACAGGCTGAGCAGATTTTGGGAACCTAGCGGCGAGTTGTTCGCCTAACTCAATGGCTTCCTGAGACCTGCCCGACCTGTGCAGCTGCAATATTTTTTGTAGCTCTGGTGCTAGGGTTGGTGGGTTTTTCTTACTCATAGGCTAGGGCGTGCTGTTTTTGCAATACGCGTTTGAAATTGAATACTACGGTTAAAGGCTTTAGAGGTGCTCGTTTCTGTAGGCTTGGGTCACGCTAAGTTTTTTGTTTATATTCTTTGTCACGTCTGGCGTTGCTTAACCATTGGTTTAGTTTAAGTGGCAGACCATCAAATAGCCATAGCGCTATTACTGGGCGGTTTACACTGCCAGTTTGTAAAGCGTGTGGTGCCGCTAAATTTTTAGAGATAGTGTTTCTTTTACGGCTTCCATAACAACGATGCTCGTGGAGCTGAGAACACCGGGAACGTTAAGTAGAGTCTCTTCCAGAAATTCTCTATACGCAGACATATCGGCTAATCGTGCCTTCACCAAATAGTCGAAGTTTCCAGACACAAGGTGGCATTCCTGTACTTCGGGCAACGCCAAAACGGCGTCGCGAAATGCATGAAAGAGTTCTTTGGAGTTTCTGTCCAGATTGATTTGAACGAATACCACCAAGCCGGCCTGCAGCTTTTCAGGGTTTAAAATGGCGGTATATTTTTGAATATAACCCTCTCGCTCCAGCTTGCGAACGCGCTCTATACATGGGGTGGTAGTGAGGCCGACCTTCTCCGCAAGTGCTGAATAGGTGATTCTGCCGTCGCGCTGAAGCACAGTTAATATGCGTTTATCTATCTTGCTAAGTTCACTCATGAGATAATAAGAGTTAAATAATCCTGAAAAAAACCTATTATACAGCTAAATAGACTAATTTTATTGAAATATAATAAAAAAATAGCCACTTATATTTGATAAAGTGGTAAATATTATAGTTTGTCAGCGGGTTATTGATATGTTGTTAGGTGTGCCAAAAGAGATAAAGAATCATGAGTACAGAGTCGGTATGACACCGGCGTCTGTAAGAGAAGTAATTGCCAGAGGTCATGAGGTGATCGTAGAAACTTGCTGTGGTGCGGGGTCAGGTTTCCTAGATGCGCATTATGAAGAGGCTGGGGCAACGTTAGTGGGCACTGCTGAAGAGGTATTTCAGCGCGCGGAAATGATCGTCAAGGTCAAAGAGCCGCAGTCAGACGAATGCCTGATGTTGCGAGAGAACCAGTTGCTCTTCACCTATCTCCATCTTGCACCCGACCCGGAGCAAACGCGTCTGCTAGTAGATTCTGGCGCAGTTTGTGTCGCTTATGAAACTGTTACAGATGCATCAGGTGGTTTGCCTCTGCTCGCGCCGATGAGCGAAGTTGCAGGGCGAATGTCAATACAGGCCGCCACTCATTATCTCGAGAAAGCTCAGGGAGGCTCCGGCGTGCTGCTCGGTGGTGTACCGGGTGTTGCACCGGCCAAAGTGTTGATTATTGGTGGTGGTGTTGTTGGTACTAATGCGGCAAAGATGGCAGTTGGCATGGGCGCTGATGTCACCTTGCTGGATAGGTCACTGCCGCGCTTGCGAGAGCTCAGCGATATATTTGGCAGTACAATTAAACCCGTTTATTCAACATCTGAAGCGATCGACCAGTACTCTCGTGATGCCGACGTTGTTATTGGTGGCGTATTGCTGCCCGGCGCCGCGGCGCCCAAGCTTATTAGGCGCGAGCATTTGCAGCAGATGCGACCGGGCTCGGTTATTGCGGATGTGGCGATTGACCAGGGCGGGTGTTTCGAGACTTCTGTAGCTACAACACACCAGGACCCCGTTTACGAGGTAGAGGGTATTGTTCACTACTGTGTCGCCAATATGCCCGGTGGTGTGGCTAGAACTTCCACTATGTCGTTGAACAACGCAACGCTCCCCTTCATTAGAGAGCTCGCTGACCTGGGTGCAGAGAAAGCCCTGAGCAGCGATCCCCACCTATTAAATGGTTTGAACGTTTATCGCGGCCATGTAACCTGCGAGCCGGTGGCTTCTGCGCTGGACTATCAATATATGCCAGCGTCGAATTTTCTTTAAACACTAGCGCTTTCAATGATCTCAATGGCTGTTCCCCCTCACGTTTCCGACCACCTGGTAGAAGAGTTTGATTACTATCAGGACTCGCAATTAAAAGTTGACCCTGTTAACCGCTACAACGAGCTAGGCCGTCGCCATCCGGAAGGTGTTTTTTATTCGGTGTGTAATGGCGGGTTTTGGGTGATTTGCGGCTTTGATGCTTACTGCGAAGCGGCAAAGAATACGGCAGTTTTTTCAAGCGATACTAGTGGTTCGCTCCCCTTGACGAATGAAAATTTGTTTGTCGCACCGCCAATATCTGTTGATCCGCCAGAGCATATTAAGTTCAGGGTTCCCGTTAATTCTTACTTTTCCAAGCCCAGGGTAAGAAATATGGAGAACAAAATTTCAGACCTTGTTGAAGCCCTGGTTGACGAAATGCTCGACAAAAGGGCGATCAATTTTGTTACTGCATTTGCCGAGCCGCTACCCATAACACTATTTATGGAAATGATGGGCTTGCCAATTTCAAGGCTGAGGGAGTTCAGAGACTACGCAACGGAATACCTAGGCAGTCCGTGTGAAGTCAGAAGAGCTGATTTGCAGCAGAAAATATTAGGTTTGATGGAAGAGGTTGTAATAGAGCGCAGAACCAGGCCATGCAACGATATCATTTCTGGACTAAACGCTATTACCATCGATAATCGAGCTATTACCCACGAAGAAATTTTAGGTTACTGTTTTGTTTTCTTTCTCGCAGGACTCGATACTGTTGTTAATGCGTTAAATTACGCTGTGCTTTATCTTGCGAGGAACCCGGCAGTGATGCAGGAGATCAAAGGCAATCCGCTGCTTGTCGATGCATTTGTAGAGGAGTCGCTAAGGCGCTTTAGTTTTGTTAATACGATGAGATCTACCACCCAGGATACTGAGTTTTTTGGAGTGAGTATGAAGGCAGGGGAGCCTGTTATCCTCTCTGGCAGTGCAGCGAATTTGGATCCCAAGGCTTTTGATCATCCGCTCAAATTTGATCTTCACCGAAAAAGAGCCAATCATGTCGCTTTCTCCACTGGGCCGCATCACTGTATGGGTGCGCCACTTGCACGGTTAGAGATGCAAATTGCTATTCGACATCTTTGTGCTCGATTCAAAAGTATGGCATTGTCAGGCTCTGACGCTGTAGAGTATTCAGGTGGTGGAGCAGTAGCTGCAATTAGCCGATTGGATTTGCAGCTTAGCTGATCAATATAAAACTCGCTTCGCTATTCCGGTGATGCTGTCTTTTTGGGAGGCGCTCAGTTGGCTGGTTGAGTGTTATTTATAAACTCATAATTTGAGACGAGCACATAAAAAGGGGGCGTGCCCCCTTTTTATGTGCAGCAAGGCTTTTTGAGCTCGTTTACTCGCCTGCAGCGGCTGCACCTTCGCCAGCAAACAGTTTTTGAACTTCGCCTGAGGTCATTCGCCCAGATCGATCAGTAATTGTTGCTGACCGGCCGCCACCTGACCTGGTAGTTGTATCAACGCCATCTGCCTCTGCTTGTGCACGCAAAGCGCCTACAGTGCAGTTCTCTCGACCGAGAATGGCAATGGGGTCAAAGTTGAAATACTTGATGGCGTTAAGGTGAGTGACCGTATTGATTTCTGCATCGGTCATGTTTGCAGATTCGAGCTGCCTGAAGGTGTTCTCAGGCGTATATGGCCATGTGCAGTCAGAGTGTGGGTAGTCGCATTCGAACAATATGTTGTTGATGCCTACCAAATCCCGATTGCGCAGCCCACTTTCGTCTTCAATAAAGCAGGTAAGGAAGTGCTCTCTAAAGACCTCGGTGGGGCGCTTGCCGTGGAAGTGGCTTTTTGTCCATGAACCATGGTGGTTTAGTGTGAATTCTGAACGCTCCAAAAAGTAAGGTACCCAGCCTACACCTCCCTCAGTGAGAGAAATTTTTAGGTTGTCGTACTTGTGCAGAAATTCCCCGTACAGCCAGTCGGCCGCACTATTGGCAATAGCCATTGGAAAGGTTGATATCCATGCGTCGATAGGCGTTTCTGGTGACGAGTGTGGGGGCGCTGCACCTGTGCCAATGTGGCAGTTAATGACAACGTCGTGCGCGGCACAAATTTCCCATAAATCATCCCAGTGGGCATTGTGCAGGCTGGGAAAGCCGTTCACTGAAGGGTTATCAGGGAAGCTGATTGCCCGGCATCCCTTGGCCACGACCCGCTTAACTTCAGCTACCATCGCAGCAGAATCCCAGATGGGCAGAAGGGCCATGGGTATGATGCGGCCGGGGTGTTTGGCGGCCCATTCGTCTATGTGCCAGTCGTTGTAGGCTTCAATAACGCGAAGTGCTGCTTTCTTGTCTTTAGATTGGTGGAAAAGGTTACCGGCAAAGGTGGGAAATGTTGGGAAGCAAAGTGACGAGAGAATACCGTTAGCATTCATATCGTCGATACGCTCATCAATCGAATATACAGCTTTGCGCATATCTTGGTAGCGCAAAGGCTCCATGCCGTATTCTTCTTTAGGCCGGCCAACCACGGCATTCAACCCCATATTGCCAATCTTGTTGCCCTCGTAGAGCCAAAAGTTTTTCCCGCCGTCCTCTATCATCCTAGGGGCGATGGTCTCTAGTTCTTTTTTGGTCATATGGTTGTCAAACATTTCCGGTGGTTCGACCACGTGGTCGTCCACACTTATGAGAATCATATCTTCTGTTTTCATACAAGGCTCCGTAGCGATGATAGCGATGCCGCTCAGCCGACAGCGTTTAGAATTGATTGTGGCGTGGTTAATAGTTTACAGTTATGTAAAGTTAAAATAAAGCTTATTCTGGGCCTGGGTGAGCGAATTTTAGATCCGCCCGATCTGACGGGCAAAGTTCCGAATATGAGGATGAGCGGCTGTTCAATTTGTATGTTTTCCGCCGCCCGCATTCTGCGCGGAAGTGCTGCTGGCGTTAAAAAACCGCCCTTTTTTCGGTGGGCATCCTCGCCAGTATCACTGCGTGGTGTGCCTAGCGATGCTTAAAGCGTGTCAAAAACGGTTTGTTCCTGACCTACCGAGGTTTACAGGTGATTGAGCGTTTCACTGTCCATCTAGCATTAGCCCGTTATTTCTAGCCTTGTGTTGAACAATTAGATGTAATTCAACGTTCAATAAGTGTGACGTGTCGAATTCCTGCAAAATTAGTCTGCCGCCTTTACAAAATCTGGCGACCTTTTTTCTTGCATGGCTGTCAGGCCTTCCTCGAATTCGGCGCTCAGAAAGCACGCCGTTTGCTGCTCTCGCTCAGTTGTTAATGCGTCTTCGAAAGGGCTTGGGAAGGCTCTCATTGTTTGCTTGAACTGTTGAAACGCCAGTTGCGGATAATTCGCAAGCTCAGTGGCTTTTGCTAGCGCGGTCTCAAGCACTTTGGTATCGGGAACAATCTGGTCGGCGATATTGAGCGCTAAAAGTTGCTCACCTTTGAGTGAAGCTTTGTCGAGAATAAGGCGACGTGTTTGACTATGTCCGGCGCGACGAATAAGTGATTGTGTTGAACCCCAGTCGGGAATCAATCCCAGTTGCATAAAGGGGAAGCTGACGCGCGCGTTTTCACCTGCAACAATATAATCGCCAAGCAGTGCAAGTCCGGCGCCAGCGCCAATGGCAAATTTTTCAAGTGCGATCACCACGGGGATATCGGCTTTCCAGAGCAAATTAACGAGCTTGTGCCCGCTTTGCATTCGCTGCCGGGCCTGTGACTCGTCCATGCCCCTCATGCTCGCGAGGTCACCGCCGGCGCAAAAAACACCTTCGTTGCCGCACAGTAATAATGCGCGGACCGATTGATCACTCAATACATCGCCGATCGCGTCAATAAGCGCAAGACGTGTGGTTTCATCAATGGCATTTTTGGCTTCGGGGCGATTGATGGCAACCTGTGCAACCTGGCCGGCGAGTCGTGAAACTATGACGTTCTCTGTCACTTGTCTACGCCCCCTTTATTGATGTTTCCACTGGTGATTGTCGCGCGGCTTGCTTCTTCGGTTGTTAGCGGTTGGCCCAGTGACGCACGCCGACGCAGCCAGAAGCTTGGGCGATAGCGCATATCGCCGGTTACTTTAAGCATGCCTTCGAGTATCTTCATAATTTTATTGCCGCCAATTCGATCGCCAAGCGATAAAGGGCCAAGGGGGTAGCCCAGGCCGATGCTAACGGCATCATCGATATCGGCAACATTGGCGATTCCCCGCTGTGCTATGTTGGTGCCTATATTGACAATTGTGGCCAGCACGCGCTGTGTTACAAAACCCGGACTATCGTTAATCACACTCGCCGTTACGCCATCGAGAGTTAGCAATGCGATAGCGGCCTGTTTGGCTTTTTCCGAGGTAATTGGAGTTAGCATGAGAGTGCGATGTTTTTCCAGGCCCGGTAGCGGGTCAACAGCAACACAGTGCCTACCATCCAGGCCGAGGTCGGCACAGGCCTGGGTGGCATCAATTCCCCATGGCTGAATCAGTTGAAGTTGTGCCTGGTTGGCGGACTCGGTTAACTGTGCACCCGCTTTTTTGACGAGCTCGCTGAGTTTATTGTATTCATCAGCGCCTTCATCAATCCACACAGAAACCGTTTGTATGTCAGCTGTCTGTGCGGGCGCTTCGTTGCCAGGCGACGTGTTGTCGCTGTAATCGTACCAGCCTTTGCCTGTTTTTCTGCCGTGAAGTCCGGCAGCAATTCGCGGGGGGATAATCGACGAGGGGCGAAAGCGGGGTTCCTGCTGGAACTGCTCGTAGATTGATTCCAGCACTTTACCAGAGACATCGAGTCCGGTGAGATCAAAGAGTTCAAAAGGACCCATGCGAAAATCCGCAGCGTCACGCAGTATTTGATCTACCTGCCTGGGTGAGGCAGCTCGTTCTTCGAGAATGCGCAGTCCCTCTGTGTAGAGGCCGCGACCTGCATGATTGATTAAAAATCCTGGCTGATCTTCAGCGACAACCGCGCGATGGCCGGTTGTTTCCACCAGCTGTTTGAGCGATTTCACTGTGTTTTCGGAAGTATTTACCGCCGAGATAATTTCAACAACCCGCATTGCCGGAACCGGGTTGAAAAAATGCAGGCCGGCTACCCGTTCAGGTTGTTGGCAGCGCGCGCCGATTTCTGCAACGAGCAGCGAAGAGGTGTTGCTCGCCAATATGGCAGTGCTCGAAACCACCTGTTCGAGCTCGACAAACAGGTTTTGTTTGATATCAATGTTTTCAATGATTGCTTCGATAACAACACCGCAATCGCCAATAGCGTTGAGGCTGGTTGTCGCGGTAATGCGATTGATAATTGCGGTGGCTTCTTCTTCGTTGATGCGTCCTTTCGTCACTTTGTTCTGGATGCGTTCGTTAATCGAGTCTTGTGCGTTCGCAACGGCTTCAGCCGACTGATCAAACAGTTTGACCGAATAGCCGGATTGCGCGAACAGTTGAACGATGCCGCGTCCCATTGTGCCTGCGCCAATAACAGCGATAACGAGTTTTGCAGTTGAATGCATGATGGTTTAGCTCTATTTGCCGGTAAATACGGGTTTACGCTTTTCAAGAAAAGCTTGCATGCCCTCGGTTTGATCTTGGGTGTCGAAAAGCAGAAGAAACTCCCGATTCTCAAAAGCCAGGGCTTCGTTAAGCGGAAGATCGGCACCAAGTTTTAGGCTTCGCTTGATTGCCTGAATCGCTTTGGGTGGCATTTTCGCAATCTTTTGTGCTCGTTTGAGCGCCTGAGGAAGGGCACCGTTGGCTGCGCTGATATCGCCGGCTAAACCAAGCTGATAGGCGCGCTCCGCGCTAATCAGTTCGCCGCACATGGTCATCAAGCTGGCCATGGGTTTGCCCAAGGCTCTGATGAGGCGCTGCGTGCCGCCAGCGCCAGGCATAATACCCACGCTGCACTCTGGCTGGCCAATTTGCGCGGTGTCGTCGACAACCACGAGATCACACATCATCATTAACTCACAGCCAGCGCCCAGGCAGTAACCGTTTACGGCGGCCACAACGGGTTTTTCACAGTTTGCTACCGGCGCCCAAAAGCTGGGTAGATCTAATTCCGCCAGTGATTGTGGGCTCTTGTCTACCAGAATTGATAGGTCTGCACCTGCAGCAAAAACATCGTCACCACCGGTGATAAGAATTACTCGCACTTCCGGATCGGTTGAAAGCGCCCTGAAGGCCTCGGCAATAGCGCCGCGCATCGCCAGGTCGAGTGCATTGCGCTTTTCGGGGCGGTTCATAGTGACAATAGCCACAGCTCCCTCGCGAGCAATTGTAACTGGCGAAGAGCTTTTTTGCTCCGATGTGGATGTCATCACCTAGATTCTCTCAATAATTATGCTGGGGGCGAGGCCGCCTGCCGCGCAAAGCGTAACGAGACCGCGTTGCAGCTCTCTTCGCTCTAGCTCGTCGAGCAGCGTTCCTAGCAGTATTGCTCCGGTTGCGCCTATCGGGTGTCCGAGTGCGATAGCGCCGCCGTTGACGTTTAATTTGCGGTGATCAATGCCCAGTTTTTTCATAAATCGCATTGGCACTACTGCAAAGGCTTCGTTCACTTCGAACAGATCGATATCATCAACGGTGAGATTTGCACGCTCTAACGCTTTTTGTGCAGAGGGTACCGGCTCATTAAGATTGTATTCGGGGCTGCCCGCTGCGGAGGCAGTGGCTAAGATGCGTGCGCGGGGTGCGAGGTTGTTGGCTTTTGCGTAATCGGGTGATGCCAGTAAAACTGTGCTTGAGCCATCGACGATGCCCGACGAATTACCCGCGTGATGCACGTGATCAATCGCCAGATCGGGCCAGGTCATGCGTGCGACCTCACCGAATGTATGGGTACCATCCATGGGATAATCCATAAACGATTGAAACGTGGGTTTTAGCTCGGCAAGCGCAGCAACGGTGGTTCCGGGCCTGGGGTATTCATCTTTTGCGATGGCGACCGAGCCATCATCGTGGTGAATGGGTATTAGGCTCTTATCGAAAAAACCGCCCTCTATGGCCGCCTGGGCACGGCGCTGGCTTTCTGCCGCGAAAGCGTCGACGTCCTGACGACTAAAACCCTCTTCTGTTGCAATCACATCAGCCGAAATCCCGACGCTGGTTATAGGGTGTTTCGCCCGGAGGTGGAGATTGTTTTGATCGGTGGCCAGGCTGGGCTTTTCAGGCATCGACATCATCTCTACACCGCCGGTGACAATGAGTTCATGGGTGCCGCAGGCAATACTGTTCACGCCAAAAATTGTTGCCATTAGGCTCGAGCCGCAGAAATGGTCGACGGTGGTGCCGCTGCTGCTTCGCCAGCCCGCATCGAGTGCTGACATTCGAGCAATATTGCCGCGTTGATCGCCAGCACTATTGGCACAGCCAATGATGACGTGTTCGATGTCATCAGTTTGCAAGTTGTTGCGTACCTGCAGCGCGTGTAGCGTTTGCGAGAGCAGTCGTTGAGGGTGAACTTTTGCAAGGCTGCCCCGGTCCGCACGTCCAAGGCCGCGCGGGCTGCGAGCAGCGTCAATAATCCAAACTTCTTTCATAGCAAATACCGTTTCAGGTGTTCTGAATCTGGAGGGGCAGCGTTTTTACATGTGAGGGGCTACATTAACCACGAGCCCGCCATGTTCTGGTCGAACTTCAAACTGGCATGCTAATCGGCTATTGTCCTGAAAATTTTCTATGCATTCCAACAGCATCGATTCTACATCGCTCTTTTCGCTTAAATTTGTCGGGTCGTCAATGTAGACATGACATGTTGCGCAGGTTGCTGCGCCACCACATTCAGCGTCTATGCCTGGGATTAAATTATTTGTGGCAGCAACCATCAGGCTGTCGCCTTCTTTTGCTTCAACCTGATGTTCTGTGCCGGAACTGTCAATAAAGTGTATCTTGATCAAAATTTCCTACCTGTCGTTTCTTTGTGGGTGCAACGGATTTGTTCTGTTTATCGTTTGAAGCTTTGCCTTTCTCTCCACGGCATTGGTCTTAGGATTATCTGGTCTAACGGTGTTGTTTAGATTAATGGTCTGTCACATCTTCTTTTCTAATGGTTAAACCTTCGCTCAATAGCTTCTTTGCTTGTATAAAGTCTTTCATGGCGTTAACTGCGTCAACGGCGAGCAACTGTTCTCCCTGAAAATACCACGCGGAGAAATGTTCGTCTTCCATCTTGCCGCGAATAACTACGTCATCGTATCCGGTGTTAATACCGGCAATTTGCAGTTTGAGTCCGTACTGGTCTGACCAGAACCATGGCAAAGAGTTATGTGGTAATTCGCGACCGCAGATGGCTGCCGCAGCCGACTTCGCCTGCGCAACGGCATTGGGAACCGATTCCAGTCGAATTCGTTGATCAGTGCCAGCGCGTGGAAAGTTTGTGCAATCACCTATTGCGAATATATCGGAATCTTCTGTTTGGCAGTAGCAGTCGACAACGATTCCGTTAGAGACTGAAAGGCCTGCGTTAGATGCAATCTCAGTGTTTGGTTGAACGCCAACCCCAATTATAACCATGTCTGCTTCGAACGGATTGGTGTTGTTAAGGCATGTCACAGCGTTTACCTGCTCCTGGCCCGCGAATGCGGTAGCCTGTGCGCCGGTTACAATAGACACGCCACGCCGCTCATGTGCCAAGCGAAAAAATTCTGACACTTGCGGGGCGGTAACGCGCTGCAACACGCGGTCCATTCCTTCAAGCACGGTTACCGATAGCTCGGCCTGATTCAATGCTGCAGCGGCTTCTAGGCCGATATAACCGCCGCCCACAACAACAGCCTTGTTGCCCGGTTGGATAAAGGGAGCAAATGACGCTGCGTTATCAAGGTTGCGCAAATAACCAATACCCTTGAGATCTATACCTGGTAGGTTCAGGTGTATGGGGCTTGCGCCGGTGGCGATGACCAGTTTAGAAAATGCCAGCCTTTCTCCAGAATCGAGTTCTATTTCGTGGCGGTCCGGGAGAATACCGGTAACCGTTGTTCCGAGTCTAAGCGCAATACCCTGAGTTTCGTAAAAATTCATTTGTCTCAGCATCGTCCGTTCAAAATCAACTTGCTGGGTAAGAAGGGTCTTTGATAGAGGAGGTCTGTTGTAAGGCGGGTGTTTTTCCTGACCGATTAATACGATATCGCCGCGATAACCTTCCTGCCTTAACGAAACGCCCAGCTGCACGGCGGCATGGCTCGCACCGATGACAATGACAGGATTAGACGCAGTGCGCATGTAAAAACTCCGTGGTGATAATTGCTTTGCCTTTGTTGTATAACCGGCTGATTTTCTTGGTATCGGTGGCAGCAGTTTGTCAAAGAGGGCTGGCTTATACTTTACAATAGTGTTAAGCTAAATTCAATCTTTCAGCCCACTATAATCGGCTGTCCGCCTGGGTAGATGATGCCGTCAATTTAACAAAAACCAACGACATGCAGAGGCATAACCGTGAATTTTGATTTTTCTGACTCGCAGAAGGAACTGCAAGGCGAGGTGCATCGCTTTCTGCGCGATCGTTGTGATTTGAGCGTGGCAAGGGAAGTGCTCGACGATGAGAATTTAACGCACGCCAGCCGCCTTTGGCGGGAAATTACCGAACTTGGTTGGTGCGGAGTTGCGATTCCAGAGGAGTACGGCGGCATCAGCCTGGGGTATTTGGAGCTGTGCGTAATTGCCGAAGAGGTTGGCCGCTCGCTGTCGCCAGTTCCGTATTCTTCGTCTATTTACCAGTTTGCAGAGGCGCTCTTGAAGGGTGGTTCGCACGAACAGAAAGAGGCCTTTCTTCCTCGGGTTGCGGGCGGGGAGTTGGTGGGAACACTAGCTTTTTGCGAAGGCCCGGGTTTCCCTCAGGCGCAAACCCTTAAGGCTCAATTCGATAGTGGTCGGCTCACAGGTGAGAAGTGGCCGGTTGCCGATGCAATGATTGCCGATGCGGCGGTTGTGCTTGCAGCAGATGCAGCGGGATCGCCATGTTTATGCATTGTAAATCTTGATCAGGATGGCGTCAGTCGCGAGCAGCTAGCGTCTATTGACCCTACGCGAAATCAGGGCAAGCTGACGTTTGAAGGCGTTGAAGCAGAGCCGCTGTTGCAGGGTGATGGCGATGGTTGGGCACTGTTCCGGCAGGTATTGAACTCTGCGGCCGTTTTGTTTTCGTTTGAGCAAATTGGGGGCGCTGATGCCTGTTTGAACCAGGCCGTGGCGTTTGCATCGGAGCGTCACGCGTTTGGTCGGCCGATAGGCGCTTTTCAGGCGGTGAAGCACAAGCTGGCCGACGTGTATGTGGCGAACCAGTTGGCCAGGAGCAATGCCTATTACGGTGCGTGGGCTCTGGCAACTGGCGATAGTGCGTTACCTTTGGCTGCTGCAGTATCGCGGGTGAGTGCAACGTCTGCATATGAGAACGCTGCCTCCGAAAGCCTGCAGGTTCATGGAGGAATGGGTTTTACTTGGGAGGCAGATTGCCACCTTTTCCTCAGACGCTCCCGATCGTTATCACTGTGTCTGGGCCGCGCAGATCTGTGGAAAAAGCAGATTGCAGCTGCGTTGGAACAAAAGGTTGCGTAGTTCTGCGCTGCAAAACAAACGCATAGGATTTTTAACGATGCCTCAACAGCTAGCGGTTTGGAGTTGCGATGGATTTTAATGATACGCCCGAAGAAGCTCAATTCAGGCAAGAAGTAAAGGCGTGGCTCGCCGAGCAGGCGCCGCGTTATGATCTCCAGAACCATAACGGCCTAGACGTTGATGGTCAACTAGCGCTTGGGCGCGAATTTCAGGCTTTAAAGGCTGGGCGTGGCTATGCGAAGGTAGGCTGGAGCAAAGAGCTTGGCGGCATGGGTGGTACACCGATGCAATCTGTTATCTACGATCAGGAAGAAGAGCACTACAGATTTCCTACCGTATTTTTTGGCATTAGTTTGGGTATGCCCATACCGGTTATTCGCCGCTTTGCGACAGAAGAGCAAAAGCGCCGCTATTTGCTGCCGGCGCTGCGCGGTGAAGAAATCTGGTGCCAGCTTTTTTCAGAGCCTGCTGCGGGTTCAGATCTTGGCGGCATCCGCTTGCGAGCGATCCGAGACGGCGATGACTGGGTGCTGAATGGGCAGAAAATCTGGACCTCTTATGCACACATATCCGACTTTGGGGTGATCGTTACTCGTAGCGACCCAAGTGTTCCCAAGCACAAGGGTATGTCCTACTTTTTCGTCGATATGAAATCACCCGGTATCGAAGTTCGGCCAATACGGCAGGCCGCTGGAGGGGGAGAGTTTTGTGAAGTGTTTTTCACTGACGTTCGGGTGCCCGATGAGCAGCGCCTTGGTGAGATTAATGGTGGCTGGCAAGTGGCTATTGCAACTTTGATGGAAGAGCGTTTTGCCGTCACCGACGCAGCGGGGGGCGGCCCTCAACTTCTGGATACGCTGCGCCTTGTAAAAGAGCAATTGCCCAGCGTGGCAGAAGACGAAAGTACCCAACAGCTGATGGCAGATTGGTATGTCGCTGAATCGGGAATTAATAATTTTTACGCGCGTCTTTTAACGGGTGTTTCGCACGGGCAATTGCCGGGTCCAGAGGCTGCGCTGAGCAAGCTAATAATCGCAAGAAAATTGCAAGTGCAATCTGCAGCTATCATGGATTTTTTTGGGCCGGCGGGCGCTATTTTTCCAGAGGCAAAGGTGCTGCGATCTAACGATTATCGGATGGCGTGGCTTGAGGCTGCGGGTTATCGCATAGCGGGCGGCACGGATGAAATTCTTCGCAATACAATCGCTGAGCGAGTGCTCGGTCTACCTGCCGATTTACGGCCCGATAAAGATATTCCATTTGAAGAATTTAACTAGGCTGGCTCTCCTCAACGCAACACGATATGGGAGCGCCCTCTAATCTAAGACCTTTTTCGTTGCCACACAGTTCGCGCGCGGTGCGCAGCCCAATGAGTGCTAACCCTAAACCTGTAGAGCATTCAAGGACTATGTTGGCTGACGTGTTGGGTTATGACGACCGCCAGTTAAATGACCTGAGTGGCCGAGGGATTCTTGGTGGCGGCTAGACGGGTATATCTTGCATAAGTAGCGCGAAAACAAGTGCGGGTAGTGTTTCACGCAAAACGAAACTTCAATCATAGTAAGACAAAATGAATGGCAGGAGCAAATATAATGAGATTCAAAGATAAAGTGGTGCTGGTCACGGGTGGTGGTCAGGGTATTGGTGAAACATATGCCAAAAGTTTTTCTGAGGAAGGTGCGAATGTTGTAATCGCAGAATTGAACGAGGAAAATGGCGAGCGAGTTGCCAGCGAAATTAGTCAAGGCGCGGGTAAAGCTATTTTTGTTAAAACCGACGTTTCATCTGAGCAAGATGCTGCTGCGGTAGCGAATGCGGCAAAGGAAGAATTTGGTGGTGTCGACGTCCTTGTAAACAACGCTGCGATCTATCATGGTATGCGCTACGACACGCTGCTTAACGTTGATCTGGACTACTATATGCTTATTATGAAGGTCAATATGCATAGTCCGTTAATCATGACGCGCGCTGTAACGCCACTATTAGAGGAGCGTGGAGGCGGCAGTATTATCAACCAATCGTCTACCGCAGCCTGGAAAGCACAAGGCGGTTACTATGGTGTGGCAAAGCTAGGGGTGCAGGGCCTCACCATGTGTCTTGCGAGCGAGTTGGGTCCTCGCAACATACGAATAAATGCGATTGCGCCAGGGCCAACAGATACAGAAGCCACGCGGCAGGTACCCGATGAAATATTGAACCAGGTCGTCGGTGGCCTCGCGCTTCAGCGTCTAGGTGATACCAATGATATTGTGAATATGGCTAAGTTCCTTGCGTCAGAAGAAGGCGCCTGGATTACTGGACAAACGTTCCGCGTTGACGGTGGCGATACCCTTTTACCTGCGTAGCCAGCGAGCGCACCGGACAGGCGTCTCCGATCCTTATCGCTAGAGTATATTCAGGGTTGGATCGTTTTGATTGCGAGCAGCGTCCATTGTATATCATCATCGCTTATGCTGGCGGTCTTTGAGGCTGAGAGCAGTGTTTGCATCGATACTGACTGAGGGTAACCTATGCAATTGAGAAATACTTATATTTGCGAGCCCGTGCGCACGCCTGTGGGAAGGTTTGGCGGAGCGTATAAGGATTTGAGCGCACAATTTTTGGGTGCGGCGGTCTTAAAGGGTCTACTCGATAAAACAAAGCTGCCTCCGTCGGCCGTCGACGATGTTCTTTTCGCGCAGTGCTACCCATCAATGGATGCGCCCGCACTGGGCCGGGTGGTTGCCTTAGACGCGGGCTTGCCGATTGCTGCGGGTGGCTTACAGCTGGATCGTCGCTGCGGTTCGGGTTTACAAACCTTGATCTACGGTATTTTGCAGGTGGCGACAGGCGCATCAGACGTAGTGATAACCGGCGGTGCCGAGTCGATGAGTAATGCCCCGTTTTACACCACTAGGGCGCGCTGGGGAATTAAGGCGCCGGCGTTGGCATTCAGTGATTCCCTGGCAAAAGGCCGCGTGAGCGCGGGCGGTGTAAATTTTCCAGTGCCCGGCGGTATGCTCGAAACCGCTGAAAACCTGCGTAATGACTACCAGGTTTCTCGTGCAGAGCAGGATGGATTTGCAGCAGAATCGCAGCGGCGTGCGCTTGATGCTCAGGCGCGGGGCGTCTTTGATGATGAGATTATTCCTGTGAGTGTACCTTCACGAAAAGGCGAAACCGTTGTTGTGGCCGACGAAACGCCACGCCAAACCACGGTTGAGGCGCTCGCAGAATTGAAACCAATCCGGTTGCGCGAAGATCCGGATGCAACGGTGACAGCCGGTAACGCCAGCACCCAAAACGATGGCGCTTCGGCCTGTATTGTGGCCACCGAAGCGATGGTTGCTGAATATGGGCTGCGGCCTTTTGCAAGATTGGTTTCCTGGTCAGTGGCGGGGGTTGAGCCATCAAGGATGGGTATTGGACCTGTGCCCGCTGTAGAGAAAGCACTCGCACAGGCGCAGCTATCACTTTCCGAAATTGATTTAATTGAGGTTAACGAAGCGTTTGCGGCGCAGGTACTAGCGTGCACCAAAGCCTGGAATTTTGCTCAGTCTGACTTTGATCGGCTTAATGTTAACGGCTCTGGTATATCACTGGGGCATCCTGTGGGTGCAACCGGTGGTCGAATTCTCGCAACTTTACTTAGAGAAATGCAGAGAAGACAAGTCAACTATGGCGTTGAGACAATGTGTATAGGTGGAGGGCAAGGTTTGGCAGCTGTCTTTGAGCGTCTCTAACGACTAGCGAGCGCAAAAATGCAGGTTGCTCGCGCCATTGACCGCGATCAACGAATTGATCGATGAAGGCCTAGGTATTATAGATAGTGTATTTGGCGAGCTTGCTTTGCGATGCTGTGATGGCGAGGAGCCTGTTCTTATTGATTAAGACTCTTCGCGCTGTTGTGTTGTCAAGTTGCTTATACCGCCGCCTAGTCGTGGGAGGGTGGAGTTGGCCAGTCGCTTTTGCTCTCAGAATTGAACGCGCCGTTGAAGACAAAAGTACGGTAGGTTTTTCTAAATTTCTTGGCGAGTCTGGCGCGCTCTTCCAATGTGCCCACTTCAGAAATAATCAAATATAAGCCAGTAAGCGATGCAGAGGCGCAAATGATGGCCGCGATATCCGGGTCTATCCCGTTTTCAAGATGGCCATGGCGGTGATGCCACTTGAAGAGTTTTTTGTAGTAAATAATGAGTGGGTCTTGGTTAGCGCCCGAGCGTAACATCTTTTGCAGGCGCAGCTTAAGAAGGCTAACATTCTCAGAGCTCAGGTCTGAAGCTTCTTCAAACGCTTCGCGTTGAGCAAAAGAGCGGTCCAACGTGAAGAGCAGCTCTTTGTCCAGGTGCTCATTAACAGCATCGAGCAGCTCATCTTTCTTTTTAAAGTGATAATAGGCTCCAGCCCTAGTAATTCCTGCTCTTCGCGCAACCTCAGACACTGAAACAGCATCCTCTCCCACTTCCGATATTAATTTCATCGTAGTTTTCATGAGCAACCCCTTGGTTTCGAGCGATTTTGCTCGTCGAAGATCCGAGGTTGGCACTGAGGTATGGAATTGCTTTACATGGTTTATGTTGGGTTTATAGGTGGGTAGCGGGGGCCATTTAGGATATAACTCTTCTTTGAGCGCACCAAAAAAGAGTATTTTATAATTGGTTTCACCAAAGGCTTTAACCCGTGCCTGGCGAAGTTTTAAAGATTTTGCATCTTTTATGGCGATGTAGGCCGCCATGATGCTTGTGCTTAATATAACAGCGCCAATGTGAACGTCAAAATTTGCCTGTAGGTGCCCCTCGCGCTTAAGTCGCTCAATGCCTCTTTGTCGCGAGCGGATAATGACATCTGCTGGGCCATCCTCAAGCATGCGATTGACACGCAAGAAAACCAAATCTTGATTTTCAACTGCCAACTCTGCGGCTCTGGAGTAGAGGTGCTCGTCTTCTTTTGCCCCCGCGACTGTTTTGACAAGCAATCGATTGGCTGAATTATTTACGGCCTGAACGAGTTCGGCTCGTGTTTTGAAGTGATAGTAAGCACCAGGTCTAGATACACCTGCAGATCTGGCAACGGCCGCTACAGAGACAGATTCAATGCCTTTCTCTACCATTATTCGTGTTGCGGTGCGAAGCAGTTTTTCTTTAGTCTTGATGCTCTTAGCGGACCAGCCGTTCTCGGGGGGGCTTTTTTCATTTGCTTGCGATCGAATGGCTGTGTCTGATGAATCTGCGATAGCGCTCATTAACTGTTATTCCTAATATTTTAACTGATATTCCTGGTATTTTGATTGATTTCCTGTCGCTAGGCGCAGAGTATATCCGATAAAGCCATTGCTGAGGGCGCGACTAACAAAGTCAGCTTCTGTCGGAGGTTGTAGACAAGGTTTCGAATCGTATCTTGAGCAAAAATCCATTAATTGCACTGAGCGATATTGACAATGATGTTTGTTAAAAATTAAACTTTACAGGTGTGTAAAAACATTTAGGTTTGCTGGATATGTACCTCAACAGAAAAATCAACTTTTGGAGAAAAACCGTTGAAGATGATAGTAGATCGTGAACGTTGCCAAGGCCATGCACTGTGTGCAGCACAATCGCCAGACGTATTTGAACTGGATGAATTTGGCTACAACAGCATGGGGGAGTTCATCGTTAAACCGGGGCATGAGGAAGCCGCAAGAGAAGCCGCAGCCTGGTGTCCAGAGGAAGCGATAACTATCGTAGAGTAGGGAGTCAGACTCGACGGTAAATATCCTTACGTCGTGACTTGCACGGGCCATTGGGCTGCCCGTAGGCGCTTCGGCCTCCAGCAATCGCGCAAGCGAATTAAAATCATGACAAGATTTAATCTCGCGACAGCTATTGAAGCAATGGCTGATGCTTTTGGTCGTGAGCCAGCGACTTGTTTCTCGGCTGTGTGTAGATCCTGCAATGGATCAGAGGAGTCAGCGTCTTGCATTGCCGCTATGCTTGCAGAAAAAGGCCTCAGTAAAGAAAGATAGCAAAGTTGGCCGTGCGACTACTGAGCGGAGAAGCCGCCTTCTTCCGACCCATCGGCGACGACAACCTTGGCGCCCTCGCGTGCGAATATCTGAACCGTTGCTCTGTCAATTCCAGAACCGGCTCCGATGGTGATGTCTATTTTGCCCTGCATTTTATCATACATGTTTTATCTCCACCGTTAATTTGAATCGATCTCGATTGCGTCGCGATTTATTCAGGCCGGGCAACTAGCAAAGTGAAAAAGAAGTGCTCTTTAGCGCGCTATCACAGGTGTGGGGTACCTGTATTTGTCGAGTCTTCGAGCGCCAGGGGTGAGTGAGAAACATCCTGCGTTGCTACTGAACCGAGAAGGCTATAGTGCGCGCCCGCCCTCATACTAGGCATCGATGGCCTAAGTTGTTGACGAAACAATTAAATTGTCGATCGACAACGAGTCATTGTTGTAATAAACTTTACACACCTGTTAAGAAAGAATCAAAGCCATTAATATTGGCGGATTTGCCAATGTGCGAGTGGCTGTAGGGCGCACATTGGGTGTATACAGGCATGAAATTATGCTGTTAGCGTAAGGGGCTGGCTCTGTTAGTGTGCCGCTTTTCTCTTCTAGGCTAACGTCTTGCGACCTGTTAATTAGTCGCTTCGGTTTTCTCAACACTAGATATCGCGAGTTTTAGCAAATGTACGATGCCAGCTGGGAGCTTGATAATACAACCACAATTTTAAAGATTTGGCGCGAGGCGGCTGAGCGTTCGCCAGCACTCACCTTTTTGCATTTTCTCAGCGACGATACGAAATATACCTATAAAGAATTTGACTTGCTGACGAACAGGCTCGCTAACGGCCTGTTGGCGGCGGGGATAGTAAAAGGTGACCGCATTGCAACGTTGCTGGATAGCCACATTGATTCTATTGCACTGTTTATCGCCGCTTTCAAGGCGGGTGCTACCTATGTGCCGATAAACACCGCTAACAAGGGTGAGTTTTTGCGCAACCCCATGGCCAATTCCGGGGCTCGAATCGTCATCGCAGAAGTCCGTTATTACGAACGTCTAGAAGCCATAAAGGATAAGCTGCCTGATCTTGAACAGGCTTATCTCAGAAGCGATGGGTCCCCAAGCGCTGTGCCTGCTGAAACCCTGCCGTTGTCAGGCTTGTACATAGACAATGACCAGCCAGCGAGCATAGAACCTGAACCGGGTGATATCGCAGGTATCATTTACACAGGTGGTACTACCGGCCCATCCAAGGGCTGTTCGCTTAGCCATAATTACATTGCAAACCAGATCATTCGCACCAAATCTATGTGTGACCCCCGCCCTGGTGATGTGAACTGGACTTGCTTGCCGCTATTCCATCTTAATGCTTTGGTTGTCACCGTTATGTATTCTGCCATTAGCAACACAACGGCGGCTGTAACACCGAGGTTTTCTTTATCCAGTTTCTGGGCCGATATTGAGAAAAGCGGTGCGAAAACGGCGTCGGTGCTTGGTGCAATGGTACCTTTGATTGCCCAGCAAGAAGACTCAGAACCGATGAAACGCTGCAAAGGTCAATTGCGCATGGCGCGCGGGGCACCGTTTTCGGGTGAGCTCCAGGATATCTGGCGCAACCGATTTGGCGTGGAGATAGTTGGTGCCCACGTTTATGGATTAACAGAGGCGAGCTTCATTTCGATGCTCGAATATCACGAGGCGGCAGATGCACCTCCAGGCTCTTCGGGCAAGGCTAACCGCCGTGATTTTGAGGTGATGATTGTCGACGATGATTTCAAGCCGGTTGCCACAGGGGAGGGGGGAGAGGTTGTGGTTCGGCCACGCCGCCCCAACGTTATGTTTTCCGGTTATTGGGGGCGACCTCAAGAAACGCTAGATGTTCTTTCTGGCCTGTGGATGCACACGGGTGACATTGGCAGGTTGGACGAGAACGACTTCTTCTACTTTGTGGACAGAAAGAAAGACTATCTGCGTCGCCGTGGGGAAAATATATCGAGCTATGAAATGGAAACTACGTTCAATCAGCACGACGATATTCATGAGGTTGCCGTGCACGCAGTACCCTCTGAGTTTTCCGAGGACGACGTTAAGATCACGGCAGTAAAAACTCCAGGCTCAAGGCTCACCGAGCGAGAGCTAGCGGTGTGGGCGATCGAAAATGTACCTTACTACGCCGTCCCGCGTTACATAGAGTTTAGAGACGAGTTGCCCAAAAGCCCTGTGGGTAGGATATTCAAGAATCAACTGCGCGACGAGGGTTGCACAGCAGGTACATGGGACCTGGAAACTTCAGATGTCACCTATACCAAAAAGTAGCGGGCAAAGGTAAATGTCGGTCGGCGATCGGAAGCTGTGTGTGGAGATTGAGTTGGGAATTAACTATGCAATATCAAAAACTATTTATCGGCGGAAACTGGCAGGCACCAAGCTCTGATCGTCAGCTTGAGGTAGAGAATCCAGCCAATAGAGAAATTACCGGACATTGTCCCGAAGCGGTCGAGGACGATGTGGATGCGGCGGTTGCGGCGGCACAGGGCGCCCTGAAAGCGCCAGACTGGGCAGCATTGGCGCCGGCTCAGCGCGCTGATCTGATTGATGCGTTGGGTGCTTCGATAAAGGCGCGAGCTAAAGACCTCGCCAATTGCGCCGTGCAGGAAATCGGAGCCCCGATCAGTTTTTCGATGGGGCAGGTGGCAATGGCACGAATGACCTTGAAGTTCTTTGCCCAGCAGGCCAGAGAGCTAAATTTCGAAGAACAGCGCAAGGGTTTTTTTGGTCAGGTGTTGGTGCGTAAAGAACCTGTTGGCGTCGTTGCTGCAATCGTGCCGTATAACGGCCCTCTGTTTGCGGGGATGCTTAAAATTGGGCCTGCGCTTGCAAGCGGTTGCACGGTTGTTCTGAAGGTGCCTGTAGAAACGCCGCTTTTCTCTTACATTTTGGCGGAGTGTATTGAAGAGGCGGGTATTCCTGGTGGCGTGATCAACATTCTGGCTTCGGATCGGTCGGCCAGCGAATACCTTGTGTCTCATGCCGGCGTCAACATGGCCACCATTACGGGCAGTCTCAATGCGGGGCGACGTGTTGCGGAGGTTTGTGGTGCCCAGGTGAAACGAGCTGCTCTTGAGCTGGGCGGTAAGTCAGCTGCCATTGTCTGTGAAGATGCCGTGCTTGCAGATGTTGTACCTGGACTGGCTAATGCGGCGGTGATTAACAGTGGCCAGGCCTGTGCCGCGCAAACGCGCATACTGATCCCCCGTAGTCGTTATGAAGAGTTTGTGCAGGCAATAGCAGCGGCTTTTGAAGCCATGAAGCTGGGTGACCCGGCCAGCGCCGATACGCAGTTGGGGCCGATGATTCACGAGCAGCACCTCAATCGCGTTAAAGAATATGTTGACCTAGGCGTTAGCGAAGGGGCAAGGTTGGTGACAGGTGGCGGTACGCCTGAACATCTAAAGGCGGGTTATTATATCGAGCCAACACTGCTTGCTGATGTCAGCAATCATATGCGAGTAGCGCGCGAAGAAATATTTGGGCCGGTTGTTTGTGCTATTCCCTACAGCGATATCGATGAAGCAATCTCAATTGCTAACGATTCAGATATGGGCCTTTCGGGTTCGGTCTGGACGGCAGATGTTGAGCAAGGTTTAAAGGTTGCGCGCCGGATAGAAACGGGCAACTTCTCAATTAATGGCTTTTCAATGGATGTTGCTGCCCCCTTTGGTGGTTACAAGTCGTCTGGTCTTGGTCGTGAACTCGGAGAAGAGGGCATGTACGACTATCTTGAGTTCAAGACAATAAATTTGCCGGCGCCCGCGCAGTAACAAGGGCAAGCAATAGCTGAGTCGGCGCTAAACCAGAGTTTGTTTTGCCTACCGGTGTGTGAATTACGAGGATGTTTTTTAAGTTATGGATTTTGGTGATTCTAGCGAAGATGCTGCCTTTCGTGCTGAGGTCAGAGAGTGGTTGACCGTCAGCGGAAAGGAATTGAAAGAGACGCTGCCGGATGAATTGTACACCGACAACGATATAGCGCGTTGTCGTGCATGGCAGCAGAAAAAAGCTGAAGCAGGCTATGCGCACATTGTTTGGCCCAGAGAATACGGCGGAATGGGCGGCACCTGGATGCAGGCAGCTATCTTCGATCAGGAGGAGCGTCGCTTTCCCAGGCCATTCAATTATTTTTCAGTCGGTATCGGGCAATGTCTTCCCCCCATTATGGAGTATGGTACGGAGGAGCAAAAGCGTTTAATTGCGCGCACGCTGCGTGGCGAACTCATCTGGTGCCAGCTGTTTTCAGAGCCCAACGCCGGGGTTGATCTGGCCGCGGTGCGAACCCGTGCTGAAAAAGACGGCGATAACTGGATTGTTAACGGACAGAAGGTTTGGACATCGGGCGCACAGGTTTCTGATTATGGCATTCTGTTGGCGCGAACAGACCCGGATGTACCAAAACACAAGGGGCTGACATTCTTTCTGGTTGATATGTGCTCGCCTGGTATAGAAGTCAGGGCGATTAAACAGATATCTGGTCACAGTGAATTCAACGAAGTTTTTCTGGATGGGCTCGTTATTCCCGACACGGATAGGCTTGGAGAGGTAAACCAAGGCTGGTCAATTGCAATGCAGGCCTTAACCGCCGAGCGCTTCAAGCGCCTCAACACGCGCATGCCCTCTATGTTGTCGTTGTTGGAGATGAGCGAAAACTGTGAAGTGGGTGGTGTTAAAGCTATAGAAAGAGATGATGTGCGACAGAGCCTGGCTAGTTGCCTTGTTAGTAAATGCGCGCAGGAAAATTTCACGTCGCGTATGCTCACGGTGTTGGCAAAAGGTAAAACGCTTGGTAGCGAAGCGTCAATTTTAAAACTTATGTCCTGCCGCCTAAACCAGGAGCTTAGTGCCTATCTCATGGGTTTGTATGAAGAGAATGGCGCGGTTATTGATGATGCAACTCATCCGCTGATGCAAAGACTGTTCGATGCTTACTTATGGGCGCCCGGATTGCGCATTGCCGGTGGTGCAGACGAAATTTTGATGAATATCATTGGTGAGCGAGCTCTCGGCCTGCCTGGAGAGCCACGGCTAGACAAAGGCAAGGCGTTCAAAGATCTTTAGTCTTTTATTCTTTTGGGTGTTTAGCGGTATTTTGGGTTTTCTGCGGCACACGGATTCAAAACACGGTGCATTCTGTGAATGCCCGAATGCAAACAATTAAGAGAGCGGTTAATGGGTGAAAATACATTAAGGAGCGTAATGAAGGCCAATTGCTCCATTGATCCCGGGGCAAATGCCATCGAGCTTGACGAAAAGTGGTACCACTGGTCGTTTATTGCTGAGACCATCGACCAGTTGTGCGAGCTTCTCGATCGTAAAGGCGTGCCCGAAGGCGCCGAAGTTGCTCTGCTTTGTCGCAATAGGCCGCACCAGGTGGCTGCGTTTTGTGCCGTAATCTGCAGTGGTCGCTGCCTGACACCGATTAACCCCTTTGGGTCAGCCGAAAAAATAGTTGGAGACCTTAAGGATCTTGATGCCAGGGTTGTTATTGCAGGGAATTCAGACTGGGATTCTCTTGGTCTGGATGCCGGGTTGCAGAATCAACTGGAATTGGCCATTTCGCTGGACGAGACAAGAGAGACCGACCATGTAAAAACGCGAGCTGGCGTTGTTACCCGGGACGAGGGACAGTTTTCGGCGCCTCGGCCAGACGTTGCCGTTTTGATTCAAAGTAGCGGCACTACTGGCAAACCTAAACGTATACCGATTGGCCTTAAAAACCTTAGCTCTGCTTACAGTAAAATTCCTGCAGGCGGAGCGGGTGAATCGCATCAAAGAATCATGGAGAAGCCTGCATTGATTACGCAGCCGCTCGTTCACATCGGCGGACTATTTTGGGTGTTGCATTCTCTGCTGGGTGTTCGCCCAATTTCTCTGCTGGAGAAGTTCGATGTGCGCAAGTGGTCTGCGGCGGTAGAGCGGCATCAGATTCGCGTGTGCTCTCTGGTGCCTGCGATGATTAATATGGTTCTCGAATCGGAGCTGCCACCAAAGACGATAGCGAGTTTGTTGTGTATCCGATCGGGTACAGCGCCCCTTTCAACCGAGACCCAGAAAGCGTTTGAAGAGCGCTTCAATGTGCCCATTCTTTCCACTTACGGGGCAACCGAATTCTCAGGTGCAGTATGTGGCTGGGACTTGCCAATGCGTAAAGAGTTTGGGGATAGCAAGCTAGGTAGTGTAGGACGCGCCTACGACGGGGTAGAGTTGCGGGTGGTCGATCAGAAAACGGGGCAACCATTGCCCGCGGGCGAAGCAGGTATTTTGCAGGTGCGCTCAAACCAGATGATGGAAGACGGCTGGGTTGCTACCACAGATCTTGCATCGATCGATGCCGATGAATTTATATGGCTCAAGGGCCGTGCCGACTCTGCCATTAACCGAGGCGGATTCAAAATCGTTCCTTCGGAAGTTTCCGATATTCTTGAAAAGCACGAATCGATTAAAGAGGCAGTTGTTGTTGGGTTGGAGGATGCCCGTTTGGGCCAGATTCCAGTTGCCGCAGTAGAGGCGAGAAATTACGCTGAGGCGCCCACTGAAAATGAGCTTAAGGAGTGGGCTAAAGCTAACATGACCAGTTACTTTGTGCCTGTGCATATCGAGGTTGTCGAGCAGTTGCCTCGCACACCTTCCATGAAAGTCAGCCTCGCCGAAGTTAGAAAATTATTCGCAGTTCGGTGACGTTAGTAAGAGTAAAATAAGGGCGCTTATGTATCAAACAATTAAATATGAAGTTCATGACGACCATGTCGCTACGGTCACAATCAATCGTCCCGACATTATGAACACGTTTAACAGCCAGATGGTTGAAGAGATGGCCGCTGTGTGGGAGCAAATTAAGCTCGACGATAGTGTGCATGCAGTAGTTGTGCGAGCAGCCGATAGCCGAGCGTTCTCAACGGGCAAGGACGTCACAGAAAAAGATTCAATCTGGCGCGAAGGCGTGGTCTGGTCTCAATGGGACCCAGGCAAAAAGATTGGGCCAAAGCAAAATGAAATGTGGAAGCCGGTGATTTGCGCTGTTCATGGTTTATGTTGCGGCGGTGCGTATTACTGGTTGAATGAGTCCGACATCGTTATCTGTTCTGAAGACGCAGAGTTTTTTGATCCCCATGTCAGTTTCGGTATGGTGAGTGCCTGCGAACCTATTGGCCTGACACGGCGCATAGCCTATGGAGAAGTTATGCGGATGAATCTGTTGGGCAATGACGAGCGCATGTCATCGTCTACTGCGCTTCGCATTGGTTTGGTTAGCGAAGTTTTAAACTCTAGGGCGGAGTTGTGGGCGCGAGCTCGCGAACTTGCTGCAAAAGTTGCAAGCAAGCCAACGCTTGCAACGCAGGGTACAGTGAAAGCTGTGTGGCAGTCACTGGATTACGGTTTAACTGCGGCGATGGACAGAGCAATGCTGTATATACAGGTTAATAATTTAATGGATGGACAGGTTGACAGATCGACGGCCAAAAAGTCCAAGCACGAAGTTCGTTGATGTTAGTAGTTGCTTCCGGAATTAGACCAACATGAATTTTGACTTCAACGAAGACCAGTATTTTATCAAGAATGAGGCTCGCCGATTTTTAACAGATCGTGGCGATATGAAATCGTTCCGGGATTACCATGAACAGGACGGAGAGTATTTACATCCCCTGTGGCAGGAGATCGCCGAACTTGGCTGGCTAGGTGTTGCAATTCCTGAAGCCTATGGCGGTTTGGGTATGAGCTATTTGGAACTCTGCTTGATTGCAGAGGAGCTGGGTCGAGTGGTTGCACCAGTACCTTTATCTTCGAGTATTTACTTGGCGGTGGAAGCGATTCTCAGGTGCGGATCTGAAGAGCAGAAGCAACAATATCTTCCAGGGCTTGCGACGGGCGAAACCATTGGCACCATGGCCTGGGTGAACTCTGCGCGCGATGGCGATTCGGTGTTATATGAGCATGGCAAGCTTTACGGCATTAGGCATGCCGTGCCGCATGGCACACTGGCCAACCTGTTTGTCGTGCTGGCGAAAAATACAGTGGGCGAATCAGTGTTGGTAATTACTCGGTCTTCTGCTGCGTTGAAGAGTGAAGTGGCGAATGCTGTCGATCCATCCCAGCGCCTAGCCCGATTGCACTTCGATGCCCAGCCCGCTGAGTTGTTAGTGGCGGGTGTCGATGCCGATCGCATCTTAGAAAGCGTTTTTGACCGAGCCGCGGTGCTGTTTGCCTTTGAGCAGTTGGGTGGCGCAGAGCGTTGCCAAGAAATGGCAACCGAATATGTTAAAGAGCGAAAAACGTTTAACCGTGCAGTAGGCTCTTACCAGGCCGTAAAACACACTTTGGCAACTATGTATGCCCAAAACGAACTGGCGCGCTCTAATGCCTACTATGGTGCATGGGCGTTAGCCTCAGACAGCATTGAGCTTCCAATGGCTGCCAGTGCCGCGCGTATAAGTGCCTGTGAGTGTTATGAGTATGCCTCGCGAGAGGGGCTGCACCTGCATGGTGGCATGGGTTACACATGGGAGCTGGATTGCCATTTGTACCTCAAGCGATCCCGAGATCTCGCTTTGAAATTAGGTAACATAAGAGTCTGGAACGAAAAATTCCTGGCTCGAACGCTCGAGGCCATGCGCAAGCCAGACTCGGCGCCCTCGTGGTTAGCGAACTGCTAGGCTGATTTTATAGAGCTATGCTTGGGGTTTGGCTTTGCCGGCGCAACGCTTATGCCTAATCAATTTATTGGATGACAATCGTTATTGTCGTGGACAGTTATCAAGATGAGCACTGAACAATTCAAGAAAGATCTCATGGAGCTGTATCAGAGTGAGATTGTCGGTGAGCTCTTCTCAGAACAGCTCTTGCATCGCTTCACCGAACCCGATCAGCAGCTCAAAATTGCAACCATACTGCAGCTAGAGACCGAAACTAAGGCGCGATTGAGGCCTGCTCTGCTAGCGTTGGGGTTGCCTCTGACCACTGCAGAAGCTTCGCGCGTGGAAGCCAAAGGCATTATTGAAGCATTCAAATCGCTGAACGACTGGGATGAAATGATTGATGCGATGTGTCAGCAACTTCCGCTTGCGTTGGAGCGCTACCAACAGATTACTGATAGCGCACCCGTGCAGTATCGTGAACTCGCAGTGTCAATGGTGGCGCATGAGCAGGCTTTGCTTGATTTCGCGACCATGGAGGCGAATGGTGAGTGCGACAAATCTATCGCTGTCATGGCTTCCCAGCTGTATTTCAAACTTCAATGAACCTCCAACTAGCTACCGTGCTTTTCGCTTGCTGAGTTATTGCGCCTGCAGGCGGCTTTATAGAATTGCCTGCCCGATTTACTACATTAAGAGTGTTGAATTGAATGAAACCTGAATCCTTTGAAAAAATCAGCTATAGCGCTAGTGAAGGCGTTGGTTTGCTCACTCTGAATTATCCAGAGCGCAGAAATGCCTGGGGTGGGCGTATGTCAGTTGAATATCGCTGGGCTCTACATCATGCCCATACAGACCCCAGTGTTAGGGTGGTTGTGGTGACGGGAGCCGGTCACGATTTTTGCGTTGGCGCAGATACACAAAAGCTCGATGGTATTGAAAAGTCTGGTGGAAAGTATCAGAAAGCGAGCCTGGATTTGCCGCCTTATCCCGATGGCACCCCAGAGCAGTTTCAACGAAATCATGCCTATCCGATGGCTTTGTCAGTACCTGTTATCGCAGCAGTGAACGGAGCCTGCGCAGGCGTTGGTTTTCTGGTTGCCAGTTATGCTGATCTTAGGTTTGGCGCAACAAATAGCGTTATAAAAAGTTCTTTTGCCAAATTGGGGCTGCCGGCTGAATACGGTTTAGGATGGCTGTTACCGCGGATGATGGGGCGAGCCAATGCATTCCAGATTCTTTTAGAGGGCGACAGGCTGAGTGGGGATGAGGCTCACGAACTCAACTGGTTGCAAAAAGTTTTCGAGCCTAATGTATTGCTCGATGAAACTATGACATACGCCAGGCGTTTAGCTAAAGAGAGTTCGGGTTTTTCAATGAAGTGTATGAAGCGCCAGCTTAACTTCGATGCTGAGGGTGGATTCAGCGAAGCCTACACGCGCTCTGTTGAGGATATGAATATAGCCTTGAAACAGCCAGATTTTAAGGAAGGGCTACGAGCCCTTAAAGAGAAGCGACCGACCGACTTCTTAAAGTAACAGGCGTTTAGTTTGTCGGTGGGTTCGACATTTATCAGATAGTACAATTGAGGAGTTAAAAAATGAGCGGTGATGAATTGTTAGCTAAATTGACGTTTACAGAAATGGGTACGCGTTATTGTAACGCCTGTGATGCTAAGGATTGGGATACTGCGCTTAGCCTTTTTGCTGAAGATGCAGAAATAGATGCGACTGCTGTGTATGGTAAAGCGTTTAAGGGGCACGAGCAGATCAGGACGTTTTTTTCATCGGCGCCTGACTGTTTGGGACATCATGCAACGGGCTTTTATTCCGATATGATCAGTGATTCGAAGGCGATAGGCCACTTGAAGATGTTGACAATGTTTAAGCGCAACACGTTCACAGTGAACTATCGCTGGGATCTGGAAAAAATTGAAGGGAAGTGGCTGATCAAAAAGCAGAAGTTTAAAATTTTTGCCAAGCAGGACTTTGTTGCGAGCTAGGCCTTCAGATTAGCTGGTATATTGCAGGGCAACGTGAGTACCACGGCGGCCCCGGGGCGGCAATAGTATTGCTTGTGTCACCGTACGGCACTATCAAATTTTAGTATCTGCCTCTAGGCTAGGAGTTTATTTGAAAAATAATTTGCGGCCATTTCCTGAGGAGTTGCAGCCAGGCTATTATCCGTTCTCTACAGCAGTGCAACTTCGCTTTGGCGACATCGATGTTAATAGCCATGTTAATAATGTGTCTGTAGCGCGCCTCTTTGAAGAAGGGCGGTTGAAGTTTGCTCTTTGCTATAGAAATACAGAATACGAGAATATGAGCGCTAGCGATGAAAAACTTGTCGTTGCCTCTTCGCTGATCAATTATATTGGAGAGGTGTTTTATCCTGAATCGGTGCGCATTTATTTAGGTGTTGCCGAGGTGGGAGCGAGCTCTTTCACACAGTCATGTTTAATGTTGCAAAAGGGTTCGCCGGTGGCGCATTCGCGTGTTAGTTTGGTACGTGTTGATGGTGGGCAGTCTAAACCATTATCCGAAATTCTTCGAAAGTCATTATTATCTTTTAAAGTGGGTTCCTAGTTGAAAAAAATTTGATGAAGCTGATTGATCACGCCAATAGATTTTCGACTAAGCCGGCACTAGTCACCGAGTGCGGCCAGACCTTGACTTTTAGCGAGCTAGAACGTCAATCTGCGCAACTCGCTAACCTGTTTAACGATATCGGCTTGCGGCGCGGCGATACCATAGCAATTTTGATGACAAATCGTGTTGAGTACTTCCTCACTGTGTGGGCGGCTCAGCGCAGCGGTTTGTATTTTACGCCTGTCAATTGTCACCTTTCCAGCCAGGAAGCGAGCTATATTATCGAAGATTGTGGTGCGTCGGTTTTAATTGCCGATGCAACGCTTGAACCATTGGCGAGCTATGCGCTGAAAAATAATCTGGGTGTAACACACCATTTTAGTGTGGCTGGCGGCATCGATGATTTTAAACCACTGGTGGATGCCTTTCAGGGCTATGCCACAGTGCCCCAAGATTACGAACCCGCCGGTAGTATGATGTTGTACTCCTCGGGTACAACCGGTGTGCCAAAAGGCATCAGACGGGCGCTGCCTGAGCATGACTACGGCGCGCCCGTTCGCATTGAACCTATGATGGAGGAGATGTGGGGTTTCAAGCCCGACAGCTGCTATCTAAGCCCGGCGCCTCTTTACCACGCTGCGCCATTGGCTTGGTGCATGGGGGCTCAAAAGCTTGGATGCACCGTGATAATGATGCAGAAATTCGACCCCGACCGGTTTCTGGCGCTAATCGAACAGTATGAGGTAACGCATACCCAGTGTGTTCCCACCATGTTTTCGCGACTTCTGTATTTGCCAGAAGAGCGAAAAGCGCGATATCGCCTGTCGTCGCTACAGGCAGTAATTCATGCGGCGGCGCCTTGCCCTATGCCAGTTAAAGAGCAGATGATTGATTGGTGGGGCCCGATAATTTATGAATTTTATTCGGGCAGTGAATGGTTTGGCACAACGGCAATTAATAGCCAAGAGTGGTTGGCGCACAAAGGCTCAGTGGGAAAATCTTTGCAGGGTGGCATTCACATTGTTGACGAGGATGGCTCGGAGTTGCCCAGCGGTGAGGTTGGCCTGGTTTATTTTGAGAATCCCCAGTTGAACTTTCAATACCATAATGATCCGCAGAAAACAGAATCGGTAATGCTTGGTGAAAACTGGGCAACTTATGGTGACCTTGGTTACATTGACGATGAAAATTATCTCTACCTAGTGGATCGTCGTACTGACCTGATCATTTCTGGTGGGGTAAATATTTATCCTAGCGAAATTGAAAATACATTGCTCGAGCACGATGCGGTAATGGATGTTGCGGTGGTTGGTGGGGCCGACCCCGAGTGGGGGGAGCAAGTGGTGGCAGTTGTCGAAACCCACGACGGCGCAAGCGACGACGCACTTGCATTGAGTTTGATGGAGCACTGTCGCCAGCGTATTGCGCCCTATAAGTGCCCGCGAGCTGTTGATTTTCGCAAGTTGCCTCGCACGGAAACGGGTAAACTCCAGAGGCGAGTATTGAAAGCGGCGTACGCCAAAACTAGGTAACTTTTGCAATCTTTATATAGGTCTGGTGATGTTGCTGCCTCGACCGCTGAGCAGGGCGCATTTTACTGATTCTATCGTATAGATGCGTCGTTCAGCATAAGCGATAAGCCTCTAAAATATGGAGATTATTTTTTCGTGGTTGCTCTACGTATACTGTGCCTGCTGGCTAAGTGGCCTAACCTGGAGCACCTTTGAGTCCATTTAATACTTTACATGTGTGTAAAGTCATGATAGCGTCGGAGTAGTGCTCAAGGGTTGCTCCAGAGCCGTTTAACGGTAGCACATGTCTCCTTGATATCCGGCTTTAGCTTAGCAGCTGAAACCGGATTTTTTTTGGAGGGGAAGCGGGCGTCGTCATTAATCGGTAATAAATTTGGATGATGCCGTATGAATGTTTTTATTGTGAGGATAAAAAAATGGGTAATGAATCTGCATTAGATTCCGCAAAAATTTTGCCAATACTGCTTGAGCAAAATATTCTAAATGGACAGGGTCTTATTTCAGGCGACCCCACAGAGTTTGAGGACGAAGGAATGTCAAGGGAGGGAGAGGCCGTGCCTTTCGCCATGCACAATTTTCATACCGGTAAGATTGCTGTCTCGGTTTATGAATCTGAACCTTCAAAGGTATTCATCAACGGCAGCCCCTATGATGAATTTGTGTATATATTAGAGGGTCGCCTTATTCTTACGCCCGAAGGTGGCAGCGCTCAGGAATATAAACAGGGTCAGTCATTGGTTGTTCCTAAAGGTTATGTCGGACATTGGGAAATGCCTGAAAAATACAGAGAGCTCATTGTTATAAACGCAGACTATGCGTCTGACCAGTAGCAACCGAGTCGGTTTCCTCTATGTGTGATACCCGCATCACAGGCTCGCCAAAAGATTGCCGGCGCCTCAACAAACCGCCTGTTTGCCAGCTGTTTTGTGAATAGGCGTGCAGGTTTGAGTTGCCCGGAAGACGTCGTGAGAGCCTACTACTCCGATATTTCGAATCGGCGTTTTGCCGAGGCCGCTGCGCGGCTGGCGCCAGATGTTTCGACTTGGATACTTGGTTACGGGCAATGGCCATTAGGTGGCAGGCACAATTTGAATAGCCTAAAAAAAATCCACGCAATTGTTGCAGAGCGTTTTCCTGAGGGTCTGCAGGTTGATATTAAAGCGTTAACGGTAGAGGGGCCTCGTGTTGCGGTGGAGGCTGAATCTTATGGTGTACGGATAGACGGCCGGATTTACAGAAATCAGTACCATTATCTGCTTGTGGTCAGGGAGGGATTAATAACGGAGCGACGAGAGTATATGGATACCATTCATGCTAAAGAAATGCTGTGTGACCCTATAAACGGAGAGCATGATTTTCTGTCTTAAAGATCTCCGGTTTCCATAGTGCATTGCCGTGGCTATCGCAACAGGGCAGGCCCACTAGGCCTGCCCCTCAATTTTTGCGAGCACTTCATGGATATCCGGATCAAGTTCTGCGCTCCTTCGATAAAATCGCCATTGGCCATCAACCCGCTTTAGTTCATCGGTATAATGACCAGAGGCAACCAACATATTGGGCTTGCCTTCTTTGTCGCGATGAATGCTGAGCAGGCAACGCGCTGCGTGGCTTTACCACCGCTAATTGATATTTTTGGCTGTGTTGTGACATGAGCAGCGGTTGTGGTTGCCCTGCAACGCTAAGCTATTTGTTCCTTGCCGGAGTAAACGCCCTCGCCAATTAGGGCGTCTTCAGTAAAAAGCTTTGCATAGGATTCACCATCGCCGCTATTGGCAAGGCGACGGTAGTGCGGGTTTAACAGATGGGTCGCGCTGTAAAACGTACTTCGCTATTGCTCGAGCAGTGCGTTAAGTAGCGCAGTGTCGAGGTGCTCTGTAATGCTGCAGATTTTGCCTCCCCTGAAATGGTAGACATGTACGTACTCGTTATTGTACGGCATGCCGCTGCGGCCTTTGGCTTCTCCGATCGATTCTATAAACACAACATTCTCACCTGAGCCGACATTTTTTATGGTGAGAGGCACGCCCTCGGGGCCAATGTGCACAAAAACTTTCAGCCAGCAGTTATTGAGAATGTCTTCCTTTCCCTTGAAAGTTTTACTGACAACGGGGTTGTTGCCAATGGCCCGAAACGTAACGTCTTCTGTTGTGTATTCAAAGGCACCGTCTAAGTTACCTTCACCAATTGTGTTGAAAAAGTTCAGTGCTATTTCTTGGTTTTCTGTGGCCATTTGTTTAGTGCGCCTCCAATAATAAAGTGATCAATGCAGCAGTGACTATACACTGCTGTAAAAACAAAGTCTGGCCGGAATTTTACCAGTCAGATAACCGGTAGCTGAGTATGGGGGTCGGAGCTGCCTTAAAATTAATGAATTATCGACTTGCATGCCAACCAAATATAGATTTTATTTCCATGTATTCTTCAAGGCCGAACATCCCAAATTCCCGTCCATTTCCAGACTGCTTGTATCCACCAAATGCCCCCGCAGGGTCTTCGTGAGCACCGTTCAAATGAACCATACCTGTTCTCATTTTTAAGGCTACGCCTTGTGCCCTTGAAAGTGAGCTCGACTGAACATAACCCGACAGCCCGTATTTTGACTCATTGGCAATCTCAATAGCTTCATCTTCATTCGCATAAGGAATTAGACATAGCACCGGTCCAAAAATTTCTTCTTGGGCAATTGCCATTTTTCGATCCACATTGGCAAAAATTGTTGGTCTGAGATAATAGCCAGAGTCCATACCCTCGGGTCGACATCCGCCAGTGACAAGTCTTGCGCCTTCAGCTTTGCCGTGTTTAATCATCTGTTTCACTTTTTCATACTGCGCTGCATTGGCGAGGGGGCCAATGTCGCCAGCGCGTACAACGTGCTCAGGATCAATGGATCCGGCACTGCAATTGGTCGGCTCTGCAACGCCTATCGAGTTTGCCGTTTCAGCGGCTATTGCAACAGCCTCCTCATAGTGTTGTTCGGGAATTAACATGCGCGACGGAGCATTACAGTTTTGACCACTGTTAATCATCATAATCGAAACCCCTTCGGCTACTGATTTTTGAAGATCAACGTCGTCTAGCAGAATGTTTGCCGATTTACCGCCAAGTTCTAAGGTTACGCGTTTTATGGTATTGGCTGCTTCCTGAGCGACAGAAATACCAGCTTGCGTAGACCCGGTGAACGACATCATGTCGACGTCAGGGTGGGCAGATAGTGCCTTTCCAACATCGTCGCCGCTACCATTGATCAAATTGAATACTCCTGAAGGAACACCAGCCTCTTCCATTATTTCGGCAAGCAAAATGCTGTTCAGTGGAGCCATTTCTGAAGGCTTTAATATCATGGTGCAGCCGGCGGCCAATGCGGGTGCGATTTTGCATACAATTTGATTCAAAGGCCAGTTCCAGGGCGTGATAAGCCCGCAAACGCCTATCGGCTCACGTTGCCATGCAGTGCCGCCGTCCTTGCGCAGAAAGCCGTAGTCGCTCAGTACAGCCAGTGTCTGTTGAAAATGGTAATCGCCAGATGCAACTTGGGCAACCTGGGCGAGCCAGGTGGGCGCCCCCATTTCCTTTGTCACGGTGTTTGCAAGCTCTTCACTGCGACGTTGGTAAATAGCAATAATACGCTCGAGCAATTGGAGACGCTGCTCAACGTTCCATTTGCTATAGTCGGCAAACGCTTTTCGTGCGGACTGTACGGCGAGATCAACGTCTTTTGGGCCGCCCATTCCTATGGTGGCAATGGGTAACTCAGTAGCCGGGTTGATTACCTGATGTGTGTTTGAGGTCGAAGATTTTTGCCAGCGGCCTCCAATATAAAATTCTTGCTTCTCGTCCAATGGTTTTCTCCGTCAGAGTAATTTAATGTTTAATCAAAAAAGGCGCTTTGGATACGAATCTTTGAAGTTTGTTTCGCAACACAATACGATGTGTTGTGTTGTGTTGTGTTGTGCTGAGCTAGCGGTATTGGCAAGTCGAACATAGCGGCCTGTCAAATACGGTTTTAAAATGTTGCTAAAGGACATTGCGTAGTTGTTAGTTATTTTCAAAGCCAAGTAGTACATTAGCTGTGTTTTTCCCAAGGTCATCTACCGCGTAACCACCTT
>Ga0115560_1000017_pt1 | contig 109361 bp, 78 predicted proteins | sample COGITO_mtgs_1105_5_FD_87278 | JGI IMG/M metagenome (GOLD analysis project Ga0115560, IMG submission 87278) | Pelagic marine microbial communities from North Sea - COGITO_mtgs_110509 | ecosystem: Environmental > Aquatic > Marine > Epipelagic | place: Germany:Helgoland, sampling site Kabeltonne... | reverse complement strand
TTACACCAGTCTATTACTGACCATGTTCTGATCACTTTTACATTACCACTACATCCTGGCTCACACGCTGGGAGCTCTTGATCACTGTATGTTGAATATAAACTACATACGTTGTTATCTACAGGCTGAGTGTATACGTTTCCGTCACATCCTGTGCTAGGGTAATTGAAGTATCCGTAAGCTATTCCTTCATTCTTCTCAATTACATCTACGTCACAGTTAGTAATATCATTTGTAGATGGGTCATCGAAGAATGTTACAATATCTTCTGGACTAGTACCTGTTCCACATGGTAAATCAATTGGTGAAATTGGTGCAGTGATATCATCCACTCCGATTGTAGTTACTGTAATTGTCTGTGTACACTCACTTGACATACCATTTTGGTCTGTAATTAAGTATGTACGCTCGATTACTCTATCAACTCCTGTTTCACATGATCCTGGTGTTTCTACATCTGATGAAGATATAGTTACATTTCCACAGTTATCACTAGGTAATACTTCTTCAAAAAATTGAGTAATAACAAGCTCAACATTGTTGATTGTTAACGGCCCTGCTTCTCCAGCAAATCCAGTTGACTCATCTACAGTTAATGTCCATGTTCCATCTGGATTAGTACCATTAGCTGTTGAAAAAGGTGTAGAAGGAAATCCAAACCCTCCTAAGAAAGTTGCGATATCATAATTAAGCCCTGATTGAAGAGCTACACATGTGTTATCCGCAATACCAGCATCATCTCCAATATAACTGAAGAATCCACCACAACCGTTTAGGTAATCCCATAGTTGATAATCAACTCCTTGTGGTGATGTAAGTACTACTTTTAATCCTGATGCAGTCGTGTTATCATAACCGAAGTCAACGATAACATTAAGATCCGTGATTGAACCACCGTCTGCTATATCAATTGAGTACGTTGTAACTGCATCCTCAGGAGGCATTACGTTTGATACTATAACATAATTAGATGTTACCTCTCCTCCAGGATTTGGCTCTGTTGGAATTGGCTCAATACAAGATACTGTTAAGTTTCTACACGCAATTGTTGGTCCTAACTTATCTTCAACAATAAACGTTCCCCAACAGCTGTTTCCATCTTCTGAAGAAACTGAATATTCGTGAGTTCCTAATAGGTTTGAGAAATCTATTGGTCCTGTTGGTACTAATGCTAAATTTGGATTACCAAATGGAATGATTGTTACTGTGTAATCATCATAACATGAGTATGGGCCTCCTTCTAAGAACATATCTGCTCCGAATTCTACATTACATGCATCATCAACTGATATATTTACACCGTCGTTACATGTTAATGCACTAAGTACCGGTCCTTGATATTCATTGATTACGATAGTAGTTGAACAAGTTAGAACATCTTCAAGATCTTGGTTGTTTGTCGCACAATATTCGATAACATATGTTCCAGGTCCTTGGTAAGATCCACTTTCTGGTCCTCCACATTGCTCGATTACATATCCTGGTGCTACTGTTAACGCTAAATTACTCCATGTCGAATTTGATGGTCCTATTGACGCATCATGCTCTTGACATAAGTTGATCGTTGATCCTGCATTTACGTTAGCATTGAATGTCCCACTTTCAGTTCCACCTCCAAAGTTGTTCGCTGTCACCTCTGTTCTGTTTCCGTCTACTGTTACTGATACTGGATCCCAGAATGAACCATCTGGTGTATCATAGTCCCAATCTACTGAAAAGGCTCCTGCCACTGGTGCTACCATGTTGTAACATGATGTTCCTGTAGTTGTTCCTCCTCCTGTAAAGATGCTTACTGGTGCGCCTGATACATCTACGAATGCGCCAGTACCTGATGCATTTGTCGTAGCGTCATCTGGTCCAAATCCGTCTTGGAATCCAGATATGTCAAACGTTTCTGCTACCTGACATAGATCATCTCCTCCTAGCATTCCTGGGTTGAAAAGAACTAGTTCTTCACATTCTCCTGCTTCTAAGTTGATTAATTGGTCTGGATCACATGTTAATGTACATACGATTGGACAAGCTAATTCATTTCCTCCAAATGTAATTGAACCTGAATTAATATTACCGTCATCTCCAAATGAGAAATCGTCACATACTTGAACAGACCACGATCCTTCAGCTTCTTCACCTGCTAAATTTCCTGCAAATGAACCACCTTCTGGTTGGTATGTTCCTGTATATGGTGCCCCAGCTGCATTAATGTTATCTCCACCATCCATAAATACTGTATTAGTATAATTGTCTGATGATCCACCATTATTTTCTGCCAAAATTAGACTGGCTCCACTAGGTGCTACTAGAAATATATCAATATCACCATTCCAAACATGGGTAATGTCTACTGTCACATTCTCGATTACTACATCGCCTATTGTTGTGCCTAGTAAATCTCCACTTGGGCATTGGAATGCTACATTAGTAACATCTGCTGACATGACACCAAGTCCACCACCACAAAAGAAACCGACTGGATTAGTACCTGGATTAGCATTGCTAATGTCAGATTGTGTTACGTTAAAATCGTATGTCTGTGCATTTAAGCCAAAACACAGAATTGTAAAAACTGTTAAAAAAACAGATTTCTTTAAGAATTGGGGAAAACAGATTCGATATCCATTAATTAGAATATTCATAAGATCGAGAATTTTTAATAAATCAATAAAGTTGATTATAACAATTTAAGCACTCTAGCTAATGCCAAAATGCAAATGTAGTTCTCGATATATTAGGTCCTTAGTCTAATTTGATAAAGATTGTATTGCCAATCCATACCTTAGTCAAAGATAGTCCTCTCACCTAATACAAAAAATAATTTGGGACTTTTAATGGTATATTTATTAACGGAATACATGATTTACCTAAATTTAGGTAGAAATCAGATCAGGTGGACTTAGATTATGCAGCTTTGAGCTTTTCTAACTTAGATTTATCGACTTTCTCTTTGGCATAAGCTAGATCAACTTCAAACTCTTTGATATCACTATGAGAAGGTAACTCAAACATAGCTTCTGTAAGTATAGCCTCGCAGATAGATCTCAGCCCTCTAGCACCCAATTTATAATCCAATGCTTTGTTAGCTATATAAAGCATAGAATCTTTTGTGAAAGAAAGACGGATGCCTTCCATCTCAAAAAGTCTAGAATATTGCTTAAGTAATGCATTCTTTGGTTCCGTAAGGATGTTAATAAGGGTTTCCTTATCTAAAGGTTCTAAATAAGTAAGCACGGGTATTCTACCAATTAACTCTGGAATAAGTCCAAATGACTTGATATCTTGGTGCGATACATACTGGAGTAAATTTTCACCATCAATTTGCTCACTCTTATCAGTACTAAATCCAATTACTTGGGTATTATACCTTTTTGCAATAAGCTTCTCAATGCCATCAAAGGCTCCACCACAGATAAACAGAATATCATTAGTATCTACTTTAATCATACTCTGCTCTGGATGCTTACGACCTCCTTGTGGTGGAACGTTCACAACCGTTCCTTCGAGCATCTTGAGCATTGCTTGTTGTACACCTTCTCCAGATACATCACGAGTAATACTTGGATTATCATTTTTACGTGCAATTTTATCTATTTCATCGATGTAAACAATTCCCTTTTGAGCTGCCTCTACATTGAAATCACATGCTTGTAAAAGTCTACTGAGCATACTTTCTACATCCTCTCCTACATATCCTGCCTCAGTAAATACTGTTGCATCAACAATAGTGAAAGGTACTTGTAAAAAATTAGCAATCGTCTTAGCCAATAAGGTCTTTCCTGTACCAGTCTCTCCAATAAACATGATGTTTGACTTTTGTATCTCTACATCATCTACTTTATTAAATTTCAATCTTTTATAATGATTGTATACCGCTACAGACAAATACTTCTTTGCCTCAGTTTGACCTATTACGTATTGGTCAAGATATTTCTTGATATCCACTGGCTTGATATCTTCAGATATGTTAAACTCATGTCCACCTTCTCCTTCGGCCTTAGAGGCTACTTCATCAGATACTATTTCGTAGGCTTGCTCTATACATACATCACATATGTGACCTTCTATACCTGCAATTAGTACAAGAGCTTCACTCTTATCTCTACCGCAAAACGAGCACTTCAGCTTTTTATTTTTCATATCTGACCAATTTTTAAAACCATTGATTTGGCTGTAAAATCCTTGTTACTAATATACTTGGAAAAAAAATACACCAATTTTTGCTATGGTATCCTCTTCAGATTAAATATTCCAAAATATTTAAAAAGATTCCTTCTAAAAAAATGCATATGATACTATCATCATTCCTGTTGAAAAAGACAATTTCATCATATGCATTTTACTTTGAAGTAAAATCTTAATTAAGCCTCTTTCTTACTTGATTGCTTTCTGTCTAGTACTTCATCTACTAGTCCATAATCTTTTGCTTCTGTTGCTGTCATCCAGTTATCCCGCATAGAATCATTGAGGATATCATCAAAAGTCTTACCTGTATGGTGAGCCATAATTTCGTATAACTCGTCTCTTAGCTTTTTGATAAGATTGTACGATATCTCCATATCAGTAAACTGTCCTTGCATACCTCCACTTGGCTGATGAATCATCACTCTACTATGCTGCAAACAAGTACGCTTACCTGTAACTCCCGCGCATAGTAATACTGCCCCCATACTAGCTGCTAATCCTGTACAAATGGTCCCTACATCTGGCGCTACATATTGCATTGTATCATAAATACCCATACCTGCGATCACTGACCCTCCAGGACTATTGATAAACATCTGTATATCTCTCTTAGGGTCCGTAGACTCTAAAAACAATAATTGTGCTTGGATTACATTAGCGACATAGTCATTAACTGGCACACCCATGAAGATGATTCTATCCATCATCAGTCTTGAGAATACATCCATGCTTGCTACATTCATTTGTCGTTCCTCTATTACCTGTGGAGTAAAACCATTGATATTAGGTACAGTCGCCCCCATATATTTATCGAGGTGCATACCACTCATATTGAGGTGCTTCGTAGCATACTTTCTAAATTCATCTTTTGGAAACATATCTTCTCGTCTATTTATTAGTAAGTCAATATTAAATTTGTCTTAAACGTTGATGATGTAAGACTTTGATACCATAGAAAAACTACAATCTATGTCATGAATTTTTCATCAAGCAATTACCCGAAAGTCACATCTCAATTTATCATTGAAAGGCAACTTTCATCATTTCAACATGAAAAGTACTAAGAATAATTGAAATTACCCTTTCGCTTTCATCTCTTCATTGTATGCATCTACAACACCTTTGAACTCATCAGTGTTCAATGATTTTACATCTGTTTTGACTTCTTTAACTAATGCACTCATCAGTTTGTCAAACTCAACTCCAGTATGTATCTGCGTAAGTTGTTGTTGATCATTTAATAATCTCGGTATAATACCTTCGATCATCGCCTCATCCACTCCAGCAGCTCCGGCACCAAAATATGACAAGACTCTCTCTCTAGCTGCAGCCTTAATATCATCTTCTGTCACCTCTACTTTGTGTTGCTCCATTAATTGAGATTTGATTAAAGTCCACTGTAGTTGCTTAGCATAGGCATCATACTCTTGATCTATGTTTAACGTTTCTGCATTTTCAGTAGCTACACGTATCCATCTTTTCATGAATACCTCGGGAAATTCTACTGGGTGTTGCTCGATCAAATCACTTGCAATTTTGCCTTTGAGCAGGTTTTCACTTTCTTTATTATAGTGTTTCTTTACATTAGTTCTGATAGCATCTTTAGCTTTTGCTTCAGTATCCACGGACTCATCTCCTGTGAAATTCTTAAAAAATTCAGCATTCTTCTCTGCTTCAGTAACTCTCATTACTTTAATAACTTCTCCTCTAAACATTTCACCAACACTGGCGGCATTTTCTGGGTCTAATTTTAGTAAGTATTTGGCTACGTAATCATCAGTAGTTCCGTTTTCCAATTTATATATATTAAAATCTAAAGAATCACCTTTTTTAGATCCTATGAAAGCTTTTTTAGCCTTCTCATCTTTAATCATGCTTATAAGCACAGAGAATTCTGTCTCATGGCCTTCTTCTTTCACATTCTTACCATCAAGCTCTACAGACTTAACAGTTACTAGGTCATTCTCTATGATTGCCTCTTCTGTCTCGTCTTGGGATCCTAATCTTTTTAGTCCGTTAGCAATCTCTTCTTTGATCATTGCGTCTGGTACTTGCACATCGTAGGTAGTATATATACCTAAATCTTCAGCAGATTTTAGTTTTAACTTCGGCGCCTGAGCAAAATCAAAATTGAAAGTCACATCTTCTAATTTAAACGGATCAAGGCTCATTTGATCTTTTTCTGTCTCAGATGGTATGGGCTGACCTATAAGATCTAACTCTTCTGATTTTATATAATTAGATAATTCAGCTTGCATCACATTATTAATAGTATCTGCTAGGATACTGTGACCATGCATCTTTTTGATAAAGTTAACTGGAGTCTTTCCTTTTCGAAATCCTTTGATACTTGCTTTACTACTGTAATCCTTAATACTGCTATTATACTTGTCTTTAATATCAGCTGTTTCTACTGTAACCGTGATAGTCCCAATTCCATTTCCTATGTCTTTTCTATCAATTTTCATATCTGCTATGCGTATTTACTGATGGTAAGGGTCGCTTTCGTGTCTATATCAACTTAGCGACCTATTTATTGTTGCAAAATTCTTATTAAAGATTGTCCCAATAGCACTTATCTATTGAGCTGATTTACTCGTAAAATGACTAATAAACACAAATGCTTTTCCCAGCAAAAAGAGCATAAGAAAAGCATTTAATTATAGAACATCAATCGATGTAAAACTTGAAAATATGTGCGGGTGGAGGGACTCGAACCCCCACGCCGTGAAGCACTAGATCCTAAGTCTAGCATGTCTACCAATTTCATCACACCCGCATGAAAGCACTTACACTTTCTTAAAGCGCTGCAAAGATAATACCTTTTTCGTAAAAAATACACGTTTCGAAGAAAAGATTTTACCGGGATTGTAGGCGATACAGATAAAATAGAAAAATATGTAAAATCATTAATTTATAGTGTTTTATGTACTACATATTGGTCAAGAGGAACCATTTTTGCAGTATTATTATTGATACGATTTAATATCGCTAAGCTATAATCATATTATGTCAACACCCAAAGAAATATCAGAAGTTGAGCACAAAAAAATAAGGGCTGAATTTGACAGCTTGATGATCAAGCTTAATCCCAAACTTTCTGGTGATGACCATACTCATTTGAAACGTGCATATGAGATGGCTGTTCATGGCCATCGATTCCAAAGAAGAAAATCAGGAGAACCTTATATTCTGCATCCGATCGAAGTTGCTCGTATAGCATTCGAGGAGATGGGTCTAGGGCCTACTGCCATAATATGTGCAATTCTTCATGATGTTGTAGAAGATACAGAGTATACCTTGAAAGATATTACCAAAGGATTTAACCCAAAGGTAGTCAGGATCGTAGATGGGCTCACGAAGCTAGATGGACTTTATAATGTAGAGAGCCTGCAGGCCGAAAATTTCAAAAAAGTTCTTAGTACGCTGGTGGAAGATGTACGTGTTATACTTATCAAGATGTGTGACAGAATACACAACCTTCGAACAATAGGCTCAATGCCAAGGCACAAGCAACTCAAAATAGCAGCGGAAACTAGTTATATCTATATACCTCTCGCACATAGACTTGGACTCTACAAGATAAAGACAGAATTTCAAGATCTCTGTCTCAAGATCAATGAACCTGATGTATACAGTAATCTAACGCAGAAAATTAGCGAATCAGCAACTGATCGTAAAGAATACATAGAAGCATTTATCAAACCGATGACGGCCAAGCTCGACGAACTTCATATTCCTTATCGCACACAGAGTAGAATCAAGGCAATATCAAGTATATATAATAAGATCAAGACTAAGAAGATCCCATTCAATGAGATCTATGACATATTTGCAGTTAGGATTATCATTGATACTCCTACAGAGAAAGAAAAGAGTTTCTGTTGGCAAGTTTATAGTATTATCACTGATGTATACAATCCTATACCAGAGCGACTCAAAGACTGGGTTACGACCCCAAAAGGAAATGGCTATGAATCTCTTCACACGACTGTAATCGGACCCAATGGTAGATTTGTAGAGGTACAGATACGGAGTGAACGTATGGATGAGATCGCCGAAAAGGGATTTGCTGCACACTGGAAGTATAAAGGTATCAAAAACGAACATAGTGTATACGATAGGTGGCTATCCAATATCAGGGAGGTACTGGACACACAGCATAGTAGTGCATTAGAATTTTTAAATGACTTTAAGAGAAATCTATTCGCGAAGGAGATTTATGCTTTTACTCCTAATGGTGACATGAAAATTTTACCTAAAGGTGCTACGGCTTTGGATTTTGCTTTTGACGTACACTCAGATGTAGGTTACCACGCGACAGCAATCAAGATTAACAATAAGTTGGTGCCTATGGGATATAAACTTCAAAACGGTGACCAAGTAAATGTAACTACAAATAAGAGTCAAAAACCCAGTGAAAACTGGCTAAAAATGGTAGTAACCGGAAAGGCGAGATCCAAGATCAGATCTGCCATGAAAGAAGAGCGACGAAAGAAAGGAGAACTCGGTAAAGAAGCTCTTCAACGTAAACTTAAAAATCTTAAGGTTAATTTTGATGATAATATTGATATGCTTGTGAAGCATTTTGGTTTTATTTCTAGAGCTGACCTTTATTTTGCACTATCGAATGATCATGTAAGAGTAGCAGAGCTCAAGGCATTTGAAGTAGTTGATCACAATCTCATACTTCGAGAAGTAGAGAGGCCAGCCCAACAAAAACAACCAAGCGACGAAAAGAAGTCTAAAAAACTAAACAAGAATAAAAGTAGCATCTTAATAAATGGAGAACCTGCTGAAATGTATCAATATTCCTTATCTAACTGCTGTAATCCCGTACAAGGTGATGATATATTTGGCTATCTAACGGCTACAACTGGCCTAAAAATACACAGAACCAACTGTCCTAATGCCACTCATCTTATGGCTAACTATGGCTATAGAATACTAAAGTCGGAATGGAGTAATTCGGTATCTTCAGAATTTGTAGTAGATTTACTTGTAACAGGTGTCGATAGCGGTGTAGGAGTAATACAAGCTCTCACAAATGAGATATCAAACAAACTAGGGATAGATATTCGATCATTTGCAATCGCAGGGACAGAAGGTGTATTCGAAGGAAGAATAAGTATAGTTGTAAAGAACACAAATCAGCTTACCGTTGTATTAAGAGCAGTAGAGAAAGTAGATGGAGTATCGAGTGCAACTAGAATATCCAAAGCAGATAACTAATGTAATTATGAACCAAGAAGCTATAGAAAATAACGAGCAACTTATAGAAGAAGTAAAGGCAATCTTTACTTCACATCTAGTTTCTAACTCGCATCGTAAAACGCCAGAGCGCTATGCTATCTTGGAAGAAATCTATCGTAGATCTGATCACTTCGATGCTGAAGTACTCTATATACACATGAAGAATCAAAACTATCGTGTGAGTCGTGCTACTGTCTATAATACGCTAGAGTTACTTGTAAACTGTGATCTAGTGAGTAAAAATCAATTTGGTAAAAATCTAGCTCAGTATGAAAAATCATATGGATATAAACAACATGACCATTTGATCTGTGTAGATTGCAGTAAAGTTCTCGAATTTTGTGATCCCCGCATCCAACAAATAAAGAGTATGATGGGTGAAATTCTACACTTTAAAATAACTCACCATTCACTTAATCTTTATGGAAAGTGTGATGGAGCTTGTGATAAAAATAAGAAGTCAATTGATTGATTATTAATGGATAGATTACTAATTATTTCACCCCAATTTATGACTATTGAGGACGATTATCAACGTCTTTTATTACTCTAAACGTAATATTTAATCTTGGTCCAATTGGTTTTTTTGTCTTTGGAATCTGATGTTTCCAATAATGTTGTGTGGTGCCAGCCATAATTAGTAATGATCCACTATTAAGTAAAATGTCTTTTCGTTTTATAGTCTTATCAGTAATATGTTTGAGTTGAAAAGTTCGTGCTGCTCCAAATGTCAATGAGGCTATTACAGGATTCTGCCCAAGTTCAGGTTCATTATCTTGATGATAACCCATAGAGTCTTGACCGTCCCTGTAATAATTGAGTAATGCACTATTAAACTCTGTGGAAGCTGCTGCATTCACTTTTGACTTAAGTTCATTCAAAAGGTCCGACCAAGCAGTGGACAATAATTGGATTCCAGAATACTTATAACTCAATCCTTGATCACCATACCATGCAGTAAGTCTAGGCTCGTTATACACCTTACCAAACATTTTAATCTGGTTTTGCTTCCAAGCGACTTCAGTCGATAGAGCTTCTAAATACTTGATACTTTCATCATGAGATATAAAATCATGTACGAAGCTAACAACTGCATCTGGAAGAGGAATATTCATTACTGAATTCTAGTTCAACTTGAGCAATTCCATATCAAAGGACAATGGCATATCTGGGCCAATCATTGTATTAAATCCTTGCCCTTGGTACGCTAAGCGAGATGGTACAATAAGAGTCATTTTTGAGCCTTCTTTCATATATCTTAGGCCTTCTAGCCAACCTTGTATAAGACCCGTAGTTCCTAATTTGAATTTTAATGACTTATCACGTTGCACACTACTATCGAATACTTGACCGTCTAAAAAACTACCCGTGTAGTGCACTTCTAACTGATCCCCTGGTTTAACTCTCTCTCCTGTACCTTCTTGTGTAATCTGATAATAAAGACCTGTTATAGATCTAGTTGGCATTAAATTTTTATCAATAATATAGTCAATAATGTCATTTTCTTGTCTTTCGTCCAGAGTCTGAGGATCATTATAATAAAACTGATACATCTGATTAATATCTACTGTTTTATTCACCAAAATATTGGCAGCTACTACATCTGTAGTAGTTGTGTTGTTCCCTGGCTTACAGCCAATTGACATTGCTACTAACGCAATAGAGATTATTTGAACTGCCTTCTTCATATTAAATTTTTTTTCTTTAATCAGAGCTTATAACGCTCGAAATATAAAATAGATTTAAAAATAAAATAATATATCATGGCAAAGACTAATTTTCACGCTCTAATAGATAATGAACTTATCATATTGTTAAATTTCTATGCAGATTGGTATAGACCTTTTAAAGCTTTGATGTCTTTCATCTAGGATTTGAAGGAAGCATTAGGCGATCAAGTCCATATAATCAAGATCGACATAGATGAGAATTAAGAGGTATTTAAACAGTTAAATATCAGAAGTATCCCTACACTTATTATATACAACAAAAAAGAAATGCAATGGAGGCAAACTGGCAGCGAAAGTAAGCAAACACTTGTGCATAAGCTGAAGGAGTATTTAGATAAAGAGCTCACACTTATTTTTTAAAGATCTCACCTAGCTGTGAAGTTTGCAAAGCTTTAATGATACTTTTAGATGTGCTTTATTTACCACTCTATACCAACTTGTAACGCTACATAGTCAGCTACTGCCACATGAGTCTTTAGTAATAGACCAAAAAAGGGTCTTACTTCATATATTTCATAGGGTATATTATATATAAAATTAAACTTGGAATACGGTAAACTCTCCTTTCGATCGTAGAAAATTTCGAGATAATATCCCACCTGACACCGAACACTTAAATTGCCAAATACACCTTCAATTGCTGCATAGGCTGCAGTAGATGTGGCCTTACCCTTCGCATCTTCTTCTGATTGGAAGTCACGGATTGCAAATTCGTAAAAAACTAAAGCGTAATCATAATCTAATCCTGCATGCCATTTGATAAAAGAATGTGATTGGTAAAAGATTCCTAATGTATAATTCTTAATTGGATATTTGGGGCCGCCCGTAATTCTATGTTCTGATAAGCCGTAAGAAACATATCCATTAATACCCCAGTTCTTAGATATAGTCAATGGTTGAGCAATAGAACCTTTTGGTTCCTTTCGATTCGCTATAGTTGGTTTAACACCAAAGTGGAAACCTATTACATTGATGCCACTATTCGGACTAGAATTCAGACCGTTGGAGTAGTGGGTTAGTCCAAATCCGATATCCAATGAAAGGGTTTTTATAATTGGTGTTTCATAAGATAATTTAATTTGCGTCGTATTATTGAAATTAGATCCGATAGCGTTATTAGATGGATTGGTTAATGGATTGAATTCTCTAGTTAGATATGCCAATCCCGTGGCAAAATGTAGCAATAAAGATGATCGATCGCCTCTAAACATATAAAATCCTACACCTGGCGCAGCGCCAATCGCATAGCCCAAAACATCTTTCTCGCCAAATACATTGAAATGGACACTATGTTCCAACCTTGGGAAGCCCCAGTAATCATGCCATGGCTTTGATCCATCAGTTTGCGTCACCTTTCCAACTTGAAAAATCATACTTACGGGTGGTACTTCATACAGCAATCCATCTCTATGCTTAGCCACCTTTCCAAACATGACTTCTCCATAGTAAGTACTGTTATTCTGTCCCCAAGTGACAACTGAGAGCATTAGAAAAAATATCAACGATATATTAGAAATAGTGCTAGGCATTCCACTTTTCTACAAATTCCTCTGCCCCAACTATCAGATTTTTAATATACATATCCGACTTAATAAATGGAACTGTGGATCTGAATGAAGCGTGCATGCTTTCAATTTTAGATCCTGACTTCATTCCTTTCCGGAAATCCTTGGCTTGGGCAGCTAATATCAACTCAATAGCTATCAGAGACTTAAGATTTTGTAATACTCTATAACACTTTGTACCAGCATTAGCTGCCATACTGACGTGATCTTCCTGTCCGTTGCAAGAGATGATGCTATCTACAGATGCTGGAGTACAGAGTTGTTTATTTTGGCTAGCAATAGATGCTGCAGTATATTGCAATATCATCATACCACTATTCAGCCCTACATCATCGATTAGGAATGCTGGCAATTCTCTATTAGCTCCTAATAACACATATGTTCTTCGCTCAGAAATACTACCTAACTCAGAGAGTGCAATGGCAAGAAAATCCAAAGCCAAGGCTATTGGTTGAGCATGGAAATTACCTCCAGATAATATCTTATCTTCTTCGTCAAAAACATTTGGGTTATCCGTAACGGCATTGATCTCACGCTCTACTATATCGCTAACATATGTTATAGCATCATTGCTAGCTCCATGGACTTGAGGCACACAGCGGAATGAGTATGGATCTTGCACACTATATTTACCATGTCCAGCGAGCTGCGTACCCTGTAAAAGTCCTCTAATCTCAGCTGCTACATTGATCTGACCACGCTGATTTCTTACTCTATGTATATCAGCATCTAGTGGATCTACGGAGCACATAAATGCATCCATAGACATTACGGCAGTATAATTAGCTAACGATAATAGTCTGTTTGCTTCTAACACCTCATGCAAAGCATATCCTGTGCTGAATTGTGTTCCATTCAATAGTGCAAGACCTTCTTTTGCACCCAATACAAATTGATCCACACCGAGCCTATCCAATCCTGTCTGAGCAGATATTCTTTCACCATTATGATATACATATCCTTCACCGAGCATAGTTGCAGCAAGATGTGCAAGTGGCGCCAAGTCTCCAGATGCACCTAAAGATCCCATTTCAAAGAGCTCCGGAATCATATCCGCATTATACATTTTCAGAAGCCTTTCTACTAATGACACTCTTACTCCTGAGTAGCCCAAAGAAAGATTTTTGATTTTAAGTAGTAGGACTATCTTAGCGATATGTTGCGGTATAACTAGACCCGTACCACAAGAATGAGATAATACCAGATTACGTTGTAAATCTTCTAGGCCTTTCTGGGGTATGATAGTATTACATAGAGACCCAAATCCAGTATTGATACCATAAATCGTTTTGTTATCCTGAGATATCTTGGCTTCAAGATATTCTCTATTGACTTTTACGCGATTAATACAATCTTGACCAAGGACAATATGTTCATTATTGCTAATTATTTTTCCTATCCGCGCCAAGGTCAGTGGCTCTAGAGTTAATATATATTGTGAATTCTTCTTCATTGATTAAACTTCTTTAAGAGCGACCAAGATCATTAAAAAAAAGGAATTAACGATATCAAAATTGAAGGCACTGTTATTAAGTTAGTTAAAGACGATAAGTAACAGACAATAGGCTTTCATTAGTTGATGATACAATATCGCTTTATCACTTATTTTGACAGTAATTGATAAGCATCTTTAAAAGCTAATCATTAACACTATTTTTATTCGAGGCATCATTTTTTCATCAATATTACTAATACATCACTTTATTTCTCTCTAATGAAGCATAAAGTCTAATCAGTAACATATTATTGTAAGCATAAAGTATCATTGAGTCTAATTCCTGTATGATAAGCTGCAACGGAGGTCAACAAGGTCTTTTTTAACAAGGCTTTAACCGAGAGAAATGATACTTTTACGATCATATAAAGGTTATACTTATATCACATAACAACTAATAATTATGAAGAAATATATCACCCTACTGTTTAGTATAGGACTAATCATGAGTTCATACGCTCAAATTGGTGAAGCTTCTGATCCTCTAGCCACAAAGGTCCTCGAAAAACTGAAGAAGAAGTATGATAGCTTCATTAGTTTGGAGGCAGACTTTACACTAGAGATGAAACTCTCTGGACAAGACACCGAGACTCAAAATGGAAAAATTATTCAAGATGGAGAAATGTACCTTCTAAGTCTTGCAGATCAAGTAATATACAACAATGGGACATACGTTTGGATCCACCTAAAGTCCAATAAAGAAGTACAACTGAGTGATGCTGACTTTGAAGAAGAAAGTGAAATAATATCTCCAAAAGACATGTTACGCATCTATGAGTCAAATGAATACATATATGCTATTACTGATGTGAAAACGGAAAATGGGGAAAAATTGACCGAAATAGAGTTCAAACCGCTTGATAGAGACTCAGAATACATCAAAATGCGTATTAGCATTAATAGAAAGGATAATATAATGAAAAAAATAGCCATATTTGTTCGAGATGGTTCTAAATATACTGTAAGTCTAGAAAACATCGAGTCGAATAAAACATACGACGAAAAGATATTTGCCTTTGACAAGGCCGCGCACCCAGGGGTGCATGTAGAAGATCTGAGGATTGATTAGTATAGAACCTTATTATTCTCAGTTTACCAACCTTAGTGGTTTCTGACTCAATCAGGAACCACTTTTTTTTAATGGACTCGATTAAGTTTACATAGTTTGCAGTCCGACCTTCGATAACTACGTAATGAGCGCTATCAATACTCTTTCATCCGTTAATATTAAGTTAAACCAACTAATTAATCATTCTTAATAGGCTTGACGATGCGTCTAACGGTGTACTACATTTAAGTAGACCAATAAACTTATACTAATTTGTACAACTAAAAGAGAAAAATCATATGAAGTCAATAATCCAAATATTATTCATCGCATTGATAGGGCTCATCAGCTCATGTAGTCAATCTTTAAACTATTATACACAAACTATGCATGATGATTATAGGTTGTCAGAGACAGAGCTCCAAAGTGTACAATTCTACCTTTCTAAGGATATAGTACTCTATCGAAATCTAGGCATTAATGAATCTAAGATCTTCGAGGGTAAGATCAAAATTGTAGATGGTCGCAAAGTAGAGGAAATCATATTCCCTAAAGAGACTCCAGGGGTGCTTATGTTTACACCAAAGCAAGATCGATTTGCCATATCATTTGAAGAGCAAGAAGATAGCTTTTTGATGTTTGGACCTAACAAAAAAGCCGGGGGCAAGTTTGTACTGCTAGCTAAAGAATGGGGTCGCAGAATAGGAAAAGTCACCTATAAGGGAAAAATATACAACACCCATAGTCAAAGCGTTATGGCAGCCTTACTAGTAGATATCGACAAAGCCAAAAAAGTGAGTCGAAAAACTAAAAAAATTAAAGGTAGAAAGATATAATAGCACCGCTTATACATAATCGGTTGGAGCCTTCAAAAATTAAAATCGCAATTCGAATCTGTAATAGATTTGGTTGCGCTTTTTAAAGTTGAGAATTATAATACCTGCCATTAGTGGCGCTAAAGTTTACAGCTCCTTTAATAATAAGAATTAAAGTTTCACCCTTATCACTGGCTTACTTATCACCGATTGCTTCTGCTCATTAATCCCTTCGAGGAATGGCACAAATTTAAAAATGCCTTTCTTTTCAAATGAGAACTCTGTTTCTGATTCCCTCGTAATCACTGTCATCATTTTATCTTCTCCCTCTCCCACTGGTATCACCATACGACCACCTATCTTGAGCTGATATGGAAGTGCTTTCGGTATAAACGAAGCGCCACACGTAACTATGATCTTATCGAATGGAGCAAATCTAGGCGCTCCCTGATAACCATCACCGAATAAGGTTCTTATACGATCATAACCCAATTTAATAAGAAGCTTATTTGTAGTATGATATAACTCTGCTTGTCTTTCGATCGTGTATAACTTGGCTCCCATCGAAGCTATAACAGTCGCTTGATACCCAGATCCAGTACCAATCTCTAGTATTTTATCAGATGATTTAATCTGCAATAAGTCCGTCTGAAAAGCTACTGTGTAAGGGTGAGAAATTGTCTGACCTGCAGCTATTAGAAATGCTTCATCTCTATAAGCCCACTCGGCAAAATCTTTCGAGATGAAGTAATGTCTTGGTATATCCATGAATGCATCCAGTATACGCGAATCATCGATTCCCCTTGACTGCAAGTATTTTACTAGTCTCTGTCTTAACCCTCTGAGTTTGTGCGTATCTTTCAAATTATTAATTATTTAAAGTAAATATATTAAATTAATTAATAATGCGTAGTAGAATCTCTCATAGATATTTACCTTCTGAAAGACCTCATTTTGGTTATATTTATGTTTATTTGCCGTTTAGAATTTTAAACATACTATTATGATACCAATCAAATTTGGAACTGACGGATGGAGAGCAATAATTGCTCAAGAATATACATTGGATAACCTTAGCAGAATATCAGACGCTACTGCGAGATGGATGGTATCTAAGGGCATGAGTAAAGTAGTAATTGGTCATGATACTAGATTTGGAGGTAAAATGTTTGCTGATAGAGCGGCTGAAATATGTCTCTCTCATGGACTAACAGTATATCTAGGAGAGGATTTCGTATCAACCCCGATGGTCTCACTAGGAATCGTAAAGCATAGTTCAGATCTTGGTATCGTCATCACAGCCAGCCATAATCCTCCTAGTTACAATGGATTCAAACTAAAATCTGCATATGGTGGTCCAACTATACCTAAAGAAATCGCAGAAGTAGAATCACATATAGTTGATGTATTACCTACAGCCAAGGCTGACTTAAATGCAGCTTTGAAGTCTGGAAAGCTAATAATGACTGATCTCGAGTCTATATATATCGACCATATCAAATCTAACTTTGATCTTGATCTTATACGCAATTCTGGAATCAAATTGGCTTACGATGCAATGTACGGTGCTGGACAAAATGTCGTCAAGCAGTTATTTGACAATGCCGCATTACTTCACTGTGAGAATAATCCGTCGTTTTATGGGCAAGCTCCAGAGCCTATAAGTCGAAATTTGACAGAGCTTAGCCAATATATCAAAGATCACCCAGAGATCAATGTAGGTCTAGCCAATGATGGAGACGCAGATCGAGTAGGTATGTTTGATGCTGATGGAGAGTTTGTAGATAGTCAACATCTATTATTATTACTTCTCTATTACCTCAAAGAGTACAAAAATGAAACGGGTAAGGTTGTAGTGACATTCTCTGTTACTGAGAAAATGGAGAAACTAGCAGAAATGTACGGACTTGATTTTGAAGTGACTAAAATAGGATTTAAGTATATCGCTGAGATCATGGTCAATGAAAAAATCATCGCTGGTGGAGAAGAATCTGGAGGACTAGCTGTTGCTGGGCATATCCCAGAGAGAGATGGAATTTGGATCGGCCTACTCATCATGGAATTCATGGCGAAGACTGGCAGATCTATAAAAGAACTCATACAAGAGGTCTATACAAAAGTAGGTGCATTCAAATTTGATAGAGATGATCTACATATCGAAAATGACAAGAAGTGGGCTATTATGGATCTCTGTAAAGAAGATAAAATAAAATCTATTGGTGGACGCGATGTACTTTATGTAAAAAAAATAGACGGATATAAATTTTTCGTAGCTGACAATACTTGGGTGATGATCAGACCGAGTGGCACTGAGCCGGTTTTAAGAGTGTACGCACAAGCTGGTGATTATGTTGGAGTAAGAAAAATGTTGAACGATACGCATGCTACTCTTGCAGAGTTAGTAAAGTAATCACAAAAAAAATCGTCTCTTAATTAACAACAAATTTCTATTCCACGTTAAATGCAAACCGATAAGGTTAGCACTTATTGAAATGATGAAAAGTTTCTTATCCCAACATCAAATAAAAGATAGCATAAAACGTCATCAAACTTATACTAGATTTAAAGATATAGTGAAGCACTGATTGCAATTAAATCATCGTTGAATATTGTCATATTGATTTACACATGCATTCTGTTTATTACATAATCTCTTCTTTATCATCACATTTTTTCGGATTCCTTATGTTTTCAAGGCAAGCCACATTTCACTCCTCACCATTCTTTCGTATTTACCCTAAGCGATGATTTCTTATTAACTTTTATGATATACTCCTTTTACCCTCCTGGCAATCATTAGTATCAACCGATCATATCAGTTTGATCTATGAAAAATTCACTACTTTGATTTAATTTAATAAAGCATCGCGATGAAGCCATCAAAATTGCACTGAGTTAGCAATTATTTGATAGTTATTGGCTGAACATTATTATAATTGGGATTACAGCATTTCATCCAAATAAGTCTTAACGTTACAATTTTAACCTTAAAAAGAGCGCCATATTACAATAGATATACTAGATGAATCTTTCTTATTTTTGTGCTTTTACAGTTTATAAAGAAAGGAATAAAGATATGAGCGAGCAAAAAACAGTACTCAGTTGTATTCAACCAACAGGTAACATCCACCTTGGAAACTACTTCGGTGCAGTACAAAATTGGGTTAATCTGCAAGAGAAGTACAAGTGTTATTTTGGTGTGGTAGATTATCATGCCATGACAATGCCGTATAATGTAAAGAAACTAAGAGAAAGTACTTGGGAACTCATACTTAACCTTGTATCCGTTGGAATCAAGCCAGAAAATTTATTCATACAATCACTTATACCAGAACATACAGAACTTTGTTGGATTTTTAACAACTTTTGCCCTATTGGCCGACTGACTAATATGACTCAATTTAAAGACAAGAGTGAAAAATCTAGTGCCGATAGTAAAGATGATTTTATATCTGCAGGCCTACTAGACTATCCTGTACTGCAGACTGCCGACATACTTATATACAAAGCGAACTATGTGCCTGTAGGTAAAGATCAAGATCAGCATTTAGAGTTATCTAGAAGCATCGCCAAGAGGTTTAATAATCAAGTAGGCAAGGAATATTTCGTAATGCCGGAGGGACTTCATACTGAGACGCCAAAGATTGCATCTACAGCAGACCCTTTACGTAAAATGAGTAAGTCAGCTGGAGAGAAGCACTGGATCGGCCTATATACTGAAGAGGCTAAATTACGTAAGCAAATTAAATCTGCCGTGACTGATACAGGCGATACACCTGCTAACGAAATGAGTGCCGGAGTAGCTAATCTATTCCTGATGATGAAAGCCGCTGGTGCTATTACAATTCATGATCAGATCATGGATACCTATAAGGATGGTTCTTTGAAATATAGCGAACTTAAAGAAGCTACCGCAGATGCGCTAGTTGCGATGACATCAACCTTCATCGAGAGAAAAGCTGAACTCTCAAATGATAAAAGAGCACTAAAGGATCAAATCAAGTCTTCATCTGCAGATATTAGAAAAAAAGCTCAAGAGACATTGAGAGAAGTAAAGGATTTGGTTGGGTTGGTAAATGTGAAATTTTAATCAAAATCAATTTAATCTCCTACCTTTCCAATCATACTTTCCAGGGAACATAGCTACTAATCCTGCAAATAAGATATACAAATTATAAAAAGCCGCGGAAATAAGATATTTCTTAGTGGCTTCTTCCTTTCTATTATGCTTACAAAGGTGACTGAGAAATAAATAATCCATCGTGATTTTGATAAATAACATGAGTACAGCTATAAAAACTGCGGTCACATTAGTCATAAATCCAAAAACTAGATTGAACAGCATCATAGCAACTAACAAAAACACATAACCTTGGACCAATACAATATTTTTCTCTGGATAGTGGCGACTCTTGCCTGCCCAACGTTTTCTTTGAGATAACAAATCACTTAACGTCTCTTCTCCCTTGGTAGTCACTGTAGCATCTAATGATCTTACGAATGTGATCTTCGATGGATCTTGCTTTGCTAGATATTGAACAGTGAACATATCGTCTCCAGAGGCTATTTCATCATCTAATCTCGAACTATAGAGTTCGAGGAATATCTTTCTAGTGACAGCCATATTGGCACCATTGGCTGAATAATAACTTTTACGCAGAATACCATTGGCGGTCACTGCCATAGTTGCAGCTACATCAAGATACTGAAACCGGCTGAGGTTTGTATCCTCTAGATCGATTTGCACAGGAGCAGCGATAAAATTCACTAGCTCTGGATTATAATTGGAAACCAAAGTATCTAACCATTTTTCAGGCACTATACAATCTGCATCAGTAAACATCAACAACTCACCTTGAGCACGATTAGCGGCCAGTTGTATAGCGGCCTTCTTGCCTCGGTTCTTGATCGTATGTAGTAGCATTACTTGTGGAAATTGTTCTTTGACGATAGCAGCTGTGCGATCTTGAGATTGATCATCTACTACTATGATTTCGAGTAGTTCTTGAGGATACTTATTCTTATATATACTCGAAAGACAATTAGCAATGTTAGCGTCTTCATTACGAGCAGCTATAATAATCGAAACTTTGATTGATGGATTACCCCCTTTATTAGGTATAAATACTTCCCAGCCTTCTGTGATCCATTGCAATAGAAATATATATCCTATGCTCAGCCCTATCGATATGAAAAATAGTAAGATCATAAATAAAGTATATCTTACTAATCAAACATTTGATCATGATCGTTATTTTTGCCTTTGGCCTTTTTTATTTTTACCTCAGGTAGTTCAAGTGTTTCTACCTCCTCATAATCAGAAAACCCTACATCGTTTACATTTTCTCCAGCTGCAAAAATTTCTTCCTCAGGTTGATGTACTTTCATGATCACACGTCTCATCATCGCTCTAAAAAATAAAAATCCTGTTGTAAATGGGTAAGCTGCCAAACTCAATACAATAGCCATTATTCCAAATAGAGGGTTGTCCTTGAGTGATTTTATTAGAAATTTTCCAAAATCTGTAACAACTGTATAGTCTAATATCAGAGTAGTTATCAGTAATACTGGAGCAACAAGACTCAGTATCCAGAAAAGACCTTTGAATAAAAAAAATACTACCATCATGAATACTGCAAGTGTTATCAATCCTGCTATTCCTCCAAACGGACTTCCGCCTCCTCCTTGTGAGTCTCCTCCTAATTGAAATTCTTTGAATATTGTCATGTTTCTCTTTTGATTGTGTATCTAATATAGATAACACACCACACAAAGATAATAGTTTAACGGAATGGACGCAGTATGAAACTAAATGGACCAATCAAACCTATGCAGCTTCCTCTTCGCTAAATTGCATATCATATAACTGACGATACTTTCCATCTTTGATCTTCATTAACTCCTCATGAGGTCCAAGCTCTACAATGTTGCCTTTGTCCAAGACCATTATATTGTCAGTATGGCGGATCGTTGATAGTCGATGCGCTATGATAATAGAGCTCCGTTTGGCTATCAATTTTTCTATAGCAACCTGTATGATCGCCTCTGTTTCAGTATCTATCGATGCCGTAGCTTCATCTAGTATAAGTATAGTAGGATCAAACACTAACGCTCTTACAAATGAAATCAACTGACGTTGTCCTACAGAAAGATTACTACCACGCTCAGTCACTTTAAAATCGTATCCATCTGGAAGCGCTTCTATGAATACATGCGCTCCTATCTGCTTACTTGCAGCTATAACTTTGTCTCTCGTAATACTTTCATCTCTCAGAGTGATATTATTCAGTACCGTTCCATTGAATAGAAATACATCTTGTAATACCATAGATACCGAATCACGTAAACTATCTAATGTATAATCTTTAGCATTGACACCATCTATCTTGATCATACCAGACTGTATCTCATAGAATCTATTCAAGATGCTAATTATTGTACTCTTACCAGATCCTGTACTTCCTACTATGGCCAGAGTCTCTCCTGGATTAAGGGTAAAGCTCACATTATTGAGTACAAAATTTTCATCATCATATGAAAATGAAACATCATCAAATTCCACTTTACCTTTGATATCCTGTGCTACTATCGTTCCTTTATTTTCTATACTGGACTTATTATCTAATACCTCAAAAACTCTCTCTGCAGCCACTAGTCCCATTTGTAGCGTATTGAATTTATCAGCTAACATTCGGACTGGACGAAATAATAAATTTAAAAATAAAGGAAAAGCTACAAGGGATCCAAAACTCACATAATCCTGTAAATATGCTCTTGATCCAAGCCAAATCATCAAGGCTAAAGATATCGTTGTGATTAATTCTACCACAGGAAAGAAGACTGCGTAATAAAATACAGAGTCCAGATTAGCTTTGGTATATGCTCTATTTATTTCTCTGAATTTCCTGGCTTCACGTTTCTCGGCATTGAAAATTTGAACCACATTCATTCCAGTGATTCGCTCTTGCAAAAATGCATTCATCATACTTATCTGAGATCTTACTACTTGGAATGTAGATTTGACTTTCTCCTTGAATACATAAGTCGCAATTATCAATAAAGGCAATGTCACCAAACTGATCACAGTCAATATCCAACTTGTATAAAACATTACACAGATCACTGCAACAACTATCAGCAAATCACCAAATATGGTAATCACACCTTGAGCAAATACATTATTGATCGCCTCAATATCGCTAATCGTTCTTGTTGTGGCCGTACCTATCGCTGTCTTGTCGAAGTACTTGAGTTTTAAATTAGTAATATGATTAAAAACCTTGACACGCATATCCTTAATCACTGACTGCCCCAATAATGCTGTGGTATAAATAAAAATATATCTAAGAATGGCATCTAATATTACGGCTCCTATAAATAGCATAGCCATAAATCCGAGGCCATCGAGATCTTCTTTGAGAATATGATTATCGACCATTACCTTGACAATATATGGTCGGATCGTAGCAACCGGCGCTAGTAAAATTGGTAATATGATACAAAACAGAAAAAGATGCTTATAAGGCAATGCCGTAGCTAGTACCCTTTTGAGTAAGTGCCAATCTAAGCTATTCTTTCTCTCATTTATTTTGCTCATAAGCTATAAAGATAATCTTAATCTGCTCTATGTATCCTTAGGCATCAGATACCTAATTAGAATCGGTAATAAATACAAATCAAATACTAATGCGGAAACCAATGTCACAGATATCAACAGTCCTACAATATTAGTTGGTTGGGAGTTAGATAATAATAGAACCATGAATCCAAAAAACAAGATCACTGTTGTAATCATAATTGCTTTGCCTGTCTCGGTGTAGCATACTTCTAACGACTCTTCCACAGATCTACCTTTGACTCTTTCCAACTTGTACTTACTCAAGAAGTGAATAGTATCATCCACAGCGATCCCAAATACAATTGCAAAAATTATAGAAATGCCTGCTTCTAGATCTATACCCAGCCACCCTATCAGACCGGCTGCAAATAGTAGAGGAATTATATTCGGAATTAGGGCCACGATCACCATCCTAAAGCTCTTAAATAAAAACCCCATTAAAATGCTCACAATTATCAAAGCTAAAGCTAAACCTTGGAGCAAATTATTTCTAATATAGACAGCATTTTTATCTATAATGAGACCTGTACCAGTACTCCGTACACTTACCACAGCATGATCTAGATTAGTTGTGATCCACTGGTCTATACTTTCGTTGAGTATTCTTATACTATCCGCTCCGATATCTGCAATTCGACTAGATATACGCGTTTTGGTTCTTTCTTTATTGATGAGTACTGCTTGATCGAGCATCCTAGATTTCCTGACCATCTTCTTTTGACTAGCGAATTCCTTTCTATTATCTGTCAACACAAAAGCCTCTGCACGATTACTATTATTCATCTTGTTGATGCTCTTGTACATAGTCGCTTGAGACATGATCGCATTGATTACCCCTGTCGACTTTAAGTGATTTTCTAACTTACTGATCTCACTAACCACCTCGTAACTATCTACCTGATAATCTCCCATACTCTGCACTGTAAACTCTAAAGGACGGAAGCCAGCAAATTCTTTTTCGAAATACTTAAAGTCATTAGATATATTACTGTTTCTTGGAAGTGTACTACTTATATCATAGTTAGTAGTAATCATACTTATACCTATAAAACAGAGTCCCATAACCAACGCACAAATCATCAGTATCTTTTTTGGATTCACTCTAACTTGAGAATAACATCTGCCTAACCAATTACTTAATCTTCCATCAGATTTTGTCTCTTTAACAATCTGTTCTCTATCAAAAAACAAAAGCAACGAAGTTGTAAAAAATATCACAGTCACATAAGCAATCATAACACCACTAGCCGCATTAATTCCAAATTCTCTGATCGGGCCAACATTCGATGTAAGCAGGGTTGCAAAGCCTACTGCAGTAGTTAGTGAAGTAAGTAAAGTTGCTATTCCTATCTCTTTGACTGTCGTAGTCATTGCAGATAATTTATCTTTTCCTTCTTTCAGTAGGTCAGTATACTTAGTCATTATATGTATCACATCAGAAGTGCCGACAATCAACATAAGCACAGGATATAAAGCTGCCATGACGCTCAGTTCTCTACCTAATCCTGCTAACAATCCTAAAAATAATAACAGACCTAATCCAATGGATCCAACCGCTATCATCACACCTATAAACTTCCGGTATATCAATATCAAAATTATCGTAACTAATATAACTGAAATCAATCCTATGATTAGCATCTCCCATATCTTCATCTCTACGAGCTCATCTTGAAAATATGCACGGCCCAAATAATGCACATCATCAAATCCGTACTTATCTGTCTCAGCATATAGCGCATTGAGCATAACATCTGAATCTTCCAATCCTATCTTCTCAGTAGTCTTTGCTGCTATGACTAATGCGGTAGCATCGGCATTGATCAGGCTCAACCGGAATCTATCATCGTTCAACAGATTCTTCTTATCCTGTATATATTTAGAAGGTTCTTCTTTATGAATTATAGGTATCGTAGATATCCCAAATGGTGTTTTTACAGGATTTCGCATCTGTGTCAGTGACTGCACCTTTATGATATGCGGCACATCTCTGATGGCCAAACTATACTCATGAAATCTATTAAGGAAATCTTGCTCAAATACACCTTCTTTATTCTCTACTGCAATCAGCAAAAAATTATCATCAGCCTCAAACTCTTCAATGAATGACTTAAAATATTCTAGATCATCATCTCCTTCAGGAAAGAACTGATCGAAATCGAAAGTAACTTTTGTCTGAGGCAAAAAAAAGCCACTGACTAGAGCCAATAGCACAAATATTCCTATGATGTGAATCTTGTATTTGAAAAACATATATTCATTGAACAAGTGAAAATGGGATTGGTTGGATCCATATTCATATATTTTATTAATATTTCATTTCCGTTTTCATCTCTTTTCGCCACTGCCAATATCCTACCGCTGCCATAATAGTATATACTACCATCATACCAGCAAATAATTTGGCTCCTTGCAACCAATAGATATAAATATAGACAGCATCCGTAATCACAAAGTAAATCCAACACTCAATCTTTCTCTTTACGAGATAGTAAGTGGCTAGCATCAAAAAAACTGTCGTAAGACTATCCAAATATGGCCATGATGTTTCATAAAATAATCCAGTAACATAGGCTACTCCAACTCCTATAACTCCTCCTATAAATAAAGTCACCCAATGGTCCTTTACAGTCATTTGACTAATGGGTAACTCTTCTGCTTTGTCTCCTCCGCTACGCCACAGATATAGACCATAGAGACTCATTCCCAGATAGAAGATCTGCAGTATCGCATCGAATAAAAGATTGTAACTAAACATGGACACATACCCCCAAAACAAACTAGCGACTAAGCCAAAGACAAAGCAAATCGATTTATTGTTAACCGCTAAAACTATATATATCAAACTTAATACGGTCGATATAATTTCTAGTGTGGACATGTGTAAAATTCTATTATCACAAATACCTTCATATGTGTTGTTGTTCTTTATTTAATTTTCGTTTCTCTTTGGAAAAACTAGAAATTCACTCAACAAATAGAGCAAACTTAGCCTCCTCTAACATCTGATTTGTATTTTATACTCTTTCTAACGCTTTGACTAATTGACCTTTGTGCTTTATGGCACTGTCAAATATTACTCGAATATACTCTTGCCTCCCGAAGGAATGGCCGTCTTAAGTACTCGATATCTGTGCATTTATATGAAATTACGATCTCTATTATCGGATCCGCTTATCCAGTATTTGTAAATGGAAAGAGCACTACAGGTGATTCACCTTCCTTGAGAGCACCAATGCTTAAAGAGAGATTTTTAAATGTAATCTCTAATAGGATATCGAAGTAGATAAAGAAGTAATGAACACCAAAGGCGTCTCCACTTAAGGTCTACGTTATAACCATTTTATTTTTGATTATCCCAGTTACTTACTGGTGTCTTGATGATAATCGACTCTGGACCATCTAAGATTTTGAATTCTGTACGTCTATTGAATCTGTGCTCATCATCAGTACAACTAACTCCTTCAATACATTGATTGAGTATGATAGATTCTCCGTATCCCACTGGCTTAATACGATCCTTGTCCAGACCAGCCTTAGTTAACCATCTTGCTGCAGAGTTAGCTCTACGTTGTGAAAGTCTCTTGTTATAATTACTGGTTCCTTGTGCATCAGTATGAGAGCTCAGCTCAATTACTAGACTTGGATACTCCTCCATAATTTCTTTTAAGTAAAACAGATCTTGTTCCGCATCTGGTAAAATGTTAGATTTATCAAAATCATAGTAGATATTGTTCAATCTGATAGACTCATTCTTAGTCACTACTTGAGTCTCAGGTTCTGGTGGTGGTGGCGGCTTTTGCTTCAGCACCATTGTCTTTTTCACAGTATAGTCATCTAGTACTCCTACGGTGTTGAATGCCACTGAATCTGGAAAATAACCCTCTTTAGAATATCTCACCAAATAATCATGATCAGAATCTAATAAGAAGTTGAAATCATTCGTCGTAAAGTTAGACTTAGTACTAGGCTCCTCTCCTGTGCTTAAATCTATTACCTCAACAGTACCACCAATTATTGGCCCTTTTTCATCTTCGATATATGCCAGCAAATCTATAATTATATCTCTTAGTTCCACTTGGTGTATATCTGGACAACAAGCCTTTGAGCCTTTGATAGATTTCTTGTCTTTGTGAGGTCTATAGGTAGTTAAAAAACCTTTCGATCCATCAGGAGTAAGACTAAGATATTGGTCATCATAAGAGCTATTATAATTGAACCCCATATTAGTTACATCAGACCAATCACTACCATCCCATGATGCATAGAAGATATCAAATCCTCCGAGACCAGGATAACCTTGCGACGCAAAGTATAGTGTACCATCTTTGTAAAATGGAGTAATCTCATCCTCGGGAGTGTTGATCGTCTGACCCAGATTTACTGGTGAAGAATATCCATCTCCTAGTACAGTAGTGTAATAAATGTCCATACCACCAAATCCTCCTGGCATATCCGAAACAAAGAATATCACTTCATTACCATATAGCTGACCAGAAGTTGGTTGTGTAGTATAGTAGTCCCCCTGAATACTTGACATCTCTTCTGCACCTCCCCATCCACTATCATTTTTATTAGACACAAAAATCTTAGCATAGTCCCCTAATTCGTTTCCATTCAACTTAGCTCTCGTAAAGTACATACGCTTTCCATCTTCAGAAAAGCAAAGATTCCCTTGATGAAAGCCTTCTCGATTGATCTGTGTGCCGAGTTCTATTGGTTCATCATATCCACCTTCCTTATTTCTAGCAGCCATATATATTCTAGACGTAGATTCTTCTGCAGTCTCTTCATCCTTTATTTCAATCGCTTTTTTCCCTACGAGAGCAGCATAATAAAGCGTGCCATCTACATATTGCCGTGGCGAATATTCACTCAAGGCAGAATTAATTACCTTATCCAACGGAGTTACTACCGCTTCTATATTGTCCGACAGCTTATCCATATTTTCGATACCATTGATATAAAGCGTAGCACTTACTTTGCCGTCCAAGTCTTCAGTAGTAGAGGCATATGTACGGAACTCCGTAAGGGCTTCTCCATATTTACCTTGGTAAAGCATTGTTCGAGCTAGACGATATCTATCTTCTGAGAATTCTCCAGTTTTATCTTTATTTACCAATCTATCATATCTCTTCTCTGCTTTCACGTAGTCTCCCATTTTGAAATAAACATCAGCCATCAGAGCAGAAAGGTTCTTATCTTTTGATTCTTTGTATGCATCGCCATACCATTTAATAGCATTGATGTAATCATTAGAATTATATGCAGAATCTGCAGTCTCTATCATCGTCTTGTAATTAGCCTTTTCTATTGGCTGCCCCCAAGATATCATTGCGAATCCGATTATAGTTATTGCTGTAAGTAATGCCTTCATTGAAGTTCTATTTTATTCTTTATGTATTGAATCCTTATTAATAGATAATCTTATTATGGTTATTGCTGCAAGCAATAACCTCTAAATTACAATCTAGGGCAAATAATTATTGGCTTTAGCTTAGGTTTTTTGTTAATACTGCCTACATAGGCTAAGGCTAATTCGAATCCACCTACTGTACTACTCGCAGGAGTCAACCCAGACATGTTCACATCATAACTAACACCGATCTTATATTGCTTAAAGTCAGCACCCAATAAAATCTGTACCGCATCTCCCATACGTAGGCCTAATCCAGCATTGATAGATAGGTCATCATTCATCTGTCTCCCTACTCGACCTTGCAAAACTATCTCTGACGCGGGTCCTTGCGTCATGTAAAGTACCGATGGTTTTATGTACAGTCCATCACCCATTCCCATTTTATACTCGGCAAATACTGCGATAAGAGGATCAATTTCAGTTCTTAAGTTTCCTATATTAAACTTCGGACTAAACATTCTTGATCCACTAACTCCTATTTTTAAGTTTGAATCTTTTCCTCTTCTGTTGAATACCAATCCAATCTCCCAATCTGAGAAACTACCATCTAATTGTTGATCCATATTTGGCATAGCATTAAAAGCATCCACATCAATAGAGTTTGGAACAGCTTGTAATCCTGATCTAGCATCTGATGGCACTAATAAATTAAAGGTAGACGATACAGATGATCTCTGTACTCCAATTGAAAATATATTCGTCCTTTTCTTATTTGCTAAATGATACGCCGCTCCCATATTAAAAAAACTATTTTTTAACCCTCTGCTACCACCTTCTTCTGATTGGCCAAACGTACCAGCTTGATCGATCGCTGAGTACCCTAATCCTACTGATACCCAATCTTGCTTACGTATTCCTCTAATCACATTTACATCTACATACAGATCTGCAGTCTTAAACGAATTATCGATAACCGAAAACCACTGATCTCTATATATTCCACCAACTCGATAAGTACCTTGAAAGTTACCAGAGAGTGCAGGATTGAGCTGGATCGGTGCCATCTCAAACTGTGTAAAGTGAATCTCATTCTGTGCTTGAGAAATAAATGCCATCACTGAGAAAAAGGCAATAATAATAAGTAGTCTAAATTTCATAGTATTTAAATTGAAAGTAGCAATACACCGACTTTGAACCAAAACGAAATATAAGGCTATTAAATGGATTCTTAGGTCAAAAAAGTGTCGTTATCGTTCGCAAAAATTACGAATTCACTTAAAAGCATTAGTTGAATCAAACCCCTTTGACTTAATGTCGTCTCCTTACTCGTATCAATACTAAAGATATGACCGCTAATAAGTACATTTGAGTTAATGAATAAATGGTTCTTACATCATATAATCACCTTAGCAATATTACTTTGCGCTAGCAATATCACTCTGGGGCAATCAGACACCCTAGGATTTTGGGAAAGCTCACCGGTTTTCAATAAGAACAGATTAAATAAAGCACTGATATTCAGTACAGTAGCTTATACAAGTTTTTCTACTGGGCTGTATATTACTTGGTACAAACAGTACCCGACAGAAGGCTTTCATACATTCAATGATATGGCAGAATGGAAGCAGGTAGACAAAGTGGGCCATATCTATACAGCATATCTTCAAGGTGTACTTTGTTACAAAGGTGCTCAGTGGGTCGGACTCTCAGAAGGTCAATCAATTGCTACCGGAATTATATGCGGAAGTCTTTTTCAAACAACTATAGAAGTTATGGATGGATTTTCTGCGCAATGGGGATTCTCAATTGGTGACTTCGCTGCTAATGCACTAGGTATCGGAGCTTTTGCTCTACAGCAGAAATATTGGGGTGAGCAGCGGATCCTCCTCAAAGAATCGTCTTGGGCTCGAAGCTATTCTACAAATCCAATCAACTCTTTATCGGGTGAAGCTACCTCTTCTTTTGATACACGGGCAAATAATTTATTCGGTGCAGGATTCTTTGAAAAATATCTCAAAGATTACAATGCTCAAACCTACTGGGCCTCATTCAATTTACATTCATTTTTACCAAAATCTAATACCTTTCCTAAATGGTTAAATATCGCAGTGGGATATGGTGCTCAAGGATTATGGGGTGGATTTGAAAACAAATGGAACGAAGGTGATCAGCGTTATGAATTGGATATACCTAGATATAGACAATGGTATCTAAGTCTCGATGCAGACCTGACCAAAATAGATACTGACAACTACTTCCTAAAGACAATTCTATCTGTTCTTAATATAATTAAAATTCCTGCTCCAGCTGTCGAAATAAATACCAAAGGGCAGATCAAATTTCATTTGCTACATTTCTAGAAGTTCCAAATTCGTCAGTTATATTTTAAAAGTCCTAACTAATCGTCTTGTGGCATTTCTAATATCACCCGTTTTGGATGATTTAATTTTTTTCTCCTAGGAAATTTTTCCTTAGCCAAATCTTGATAGAACAAAGCTATGTCTTTACGAACAGTAGGACTCGTATAGAAATATATATGATTACTTAATCTAGACGGAGCATCTTCATTATCAATTATTACAGACACGTCGACTTGTAAAATTGAGTTAGAGACCTTGTCCAAGTTTTGAATTCCATCAAGACCCAATCGATTTTTACCATTAATTACTTTTGACACACCTAGTACCCTATCATTATTATGCACATATAAGACAATGTCTTTCGAGAAATAATCAATATTTCGCAACACCTCTCCATCTTCGAAGGCGTTAGATTCTAGGTCTGCACCCGCCATTACTATATTATCAGCGTGATACTTCATGTTTTCAGTGAGCTGATCTTGCCATATCGCCTCAAAAACTCTATGACCCATTGAGTGTATCAAATAGTTTGTTTTGGAATTATCCGAAGCTAAGGCGCATACATCATGTATCTGCCTGACAAGTGGAGCTAAGATCTTTCCAGATTTAAGTGCCATTTCCTTATTTTCAAAATAATTGAGCTTACAATGCCAAATTACAGTTACAACCATCCCATTAGGATTGGATTTATTGGACCACATTTCAGTTTGCATTTTTCTGTGGTTCCCTTTTAGAAATGACCAACCAGATGCCCACATTCCGTGTATATAAAAAAGAGTATTCCTTTTTTCTAAAGGAAATTCGTTTAGGTCAGATGACAGAGTGTCAAGAAACATCGCCTTATTAATATCTTTCTTGAAGTATTTACGCCTAGGAGAATTTTTCTCATTATAAACTATTCGCCCATATTTAACTATTTCATCTCCAGTTTTAGAGACATCAACCTCAACGAATAAGTTATGACTCTGGAACTGAGCAGTGACAGTTGAACTTATTATCAATATTAGGCAAAAATATAAGGCTTTAGTGAATTTCATTATTCGATTCATATAATAGGAACGCACGTTTATGACAAAGGTTAACCAAAATCAGTGAAAAAATAAATTGTCCAATAATAATCTTTTGAGCATAATATATGTGCTAAATTTGAAAAAGGCTAAACTGAACATATGGAAAGTATATATCACAGATTAGGAGAGCAAAATCTAAGTGTAATGGTAGATAATTTCTACCATTATGTAATGGAAGATGATACGATTAATCATCTGTTTACTACGGATATGGAATTGGTGAAAAAAAAACAAATTCTATTTCTAACAGGTTTTCTAGGTGGACCAAGTATCTACGTAGCAGAATATGGTCCTCCACGTATGAAACTACGTCATATGCCTCATATAATCACTGAGAAGTCCGCTAGATCATGGCTCAAAAATATCAGAAAAGCAATCTGGAAATTAAATATTGATGAATCATTGAAAATTGAAATCTTCAATAGATTCCCAAGAACCGCTGCACATATGGTTAATAGTTAGAACAAAGAAAAGAGCCCAAGTGTGGATATTTTATAATACTTGAACTCCTTTAAGGGAATTAATTATACCATTAAGTCATTAACACGCTATTGCTTGTTTATATTTATTTGTTTTCATTGCTTTCATAACCTTACATTTTATTGGTATTAAAAAAAAAGATCTCATAATGGATCTGTATTAATTACAACGAAGACGATATAGGTGTTAAGGATTGTTTACAAGAGTGGTAGGATAAACAAGAACCTTTCTAAACAAAAAAGCGAAAATCAACTAAAGTCGATTTCCGCTTAATATTTTTTTACCCATTTATAACTATTGACCGAGTATATATCTAGCACTCAATGCAAAATCTATTTCAAAGTCATTGCCAAAATCTCCAAAATACATTCCAGGCATCAGTTCGAATGATAAATTAAGAGGAATCTCAGCAAATGTATAATCTAGACCACTAGTTCCATAGGCTTGTACCCGAGAAAAATCTCCGAAAACTAGCCCGGCTCCAGCGCCATAGAACCATCTTAAAGATTCTACTTCAGGGATTTCTGTATTCAACTGAAATTCAGCTCCTACCTTATACAGACTAACAAAACCTTGCGCATCGAATCCACCAAAACCTTCTACCGACATTCTATTACTCATATTTATTTTGTATGATCCTAAGAACCAATCGTCTTCAAATCTGATACCCACCGCATCGTCATACTGCGCAGTTGCTGAGAAAAAACAACATGTCAATAGAAAGGCACTCACAATTTTAATCATCCTTTTCATAATATTAATTACTTTTTGGTTAGTCTATATTTTATTGATAAAGATAAAACTTATTAAAGAATTATTATTGCCCAATAAGTTCATTAATTCTACAATAAGAAATATCATAAAATAATTCAATGGCTAGAAAACTAAAATAGCAATCATCCAATAGCTCAATCGAAATATAAATTAGAGTAACGCAATACCTAAGACAATAAGAAAGATAAAATACTTTCGACTCCGCCGTTTGCGAGCGAGATTGAGCGGCGTGTCCACATCTTAATTAGTAATAAAGCTATATTTGAATTGGCCGGTTTTTTTCGATCTTCATCTCGCATAATCATGTCCTATATAGAAGCTATACTTTTTCGTCTCCTTGATACTAAAATCTAAGACGATTGGTTTTTTATTGACATATATAAGCACATGCTTTGACCTATCTCCGTGATAGAGTCCAATCTCATATCGTTTACCAAAATCATCCAAAAGTGTCCATGAAAACTGACTCATACACAGGTATTAGTGTTGAAAAAATGTATCGATTCTATTAATATTAAGGAATTTTCCTCCAATTATTATCGTAGATAGTATTACGTATAACAATTAGCGTACATTTCAAACTTATGAACGAAAGAGAAAAAAAGGATTTAAAAAAGCAGATTAGAGCATTAATCGATAAAATGAAAGAAGATATAATCGGTTTAGAAAAAATGACTGAGCCTGTAAAGCCTGAGAATAGTTTAGGAAGAATCAGTCGTATGGATGCTATCAATAATAAAAGCGTGATGGAGGTATCGCTTCGCAATAAACGAGACAAACTCACCAAGCTCAGAGTTGCATTCGTCAATATAGACAATGAGAATTTTGGCCAGTGCAAAATGTGTAAAAATCCAATACAACCAAAGCGACTTATCTATTTGCCTGAGAGCAATAGATGTGTGAGATGTGCTGATAGATAATTATTTAATAGAATATGATTCTACAAGTGCGTCATTATTACTCACCACAACCAGACCATTAACCATCACCATATCTTTGGCATTACCTCGAGAATTCATCCCTGATTGGCTATTAATTAAATATTCAAAATTTCCTTTGCCATCACCCAATAGTACCATACCCGTCCCAGCATCCAATCTAGTAGTTTCTACTTCCATAGAATATTCATTTCCTATGGCTATGATATCCATATTCCCGTCCTTATTAATATCCATCACTAGTGTAGCATTTATTGGTGCTATTTGAGCCTCAACAGGTAGTTTTGACATCGTAAATTTTCCCTTACCATCATTTAAATAAATTGCACTTTTCAGATCTGTAACTTCAAGATTTTGAGCTTTTTCAAGATCATAAATCTTATCTAGAGGTGCGTTAGCAAAAGCTTCAAAAGTTTCGAATTCCTCAGTGATATATGGTAGCTGTTGAGAAGAACATTCTCTACCTCTTACTGGAACCAACTCATCATCAGCATAGTTGGCCAAAACAATATCGTAGCCACCATTCTTATCAAAATCATCAGCATATAACCTGAATGGTTTATCCTTAAAAGCTTTCCATTTTATATTCTTACCAATGTTACCTACAATCATATCTTGATCTCCGTCACCATCTAAATCTGCCATATTTACATGGGTGTATAATCCTGAATTATCTATTCCATCAAGATCTTTTAGCGTCATCTTTCCACCATCATTATTCAGTGCTTTTACTTTGGACCAGTCTCCTACTACGATGATATCCATATCTCCATCGGCATCATAGTCCGAAGCTATGGCATCCGTAATCATTCCTAGAGCCTTCATCTCAGGAGCAAGTGATTTAGTTTTATCTTTCAGTTTGCCATCTTCATTGATCAGTAAGTAACTATCTGGAAGCTTAGGGTATTGACCAGGTACTATACGTCCAAAACTAGCGACATCCACTTTGCCATCTCCATTAAAATCTGCAGAGATTACTGCCATGGTACTTTGTCTGAATTTTGGAACTCTAGTAGTCGATCTTGTAAATCTACCATTGCCATCATTGATATATAATCTATCTATAAGATTACTAGAACCAACTTTGTGTTCATATCCACCACTAGCTACATACAGATCTTGATCTCCATCTGCATCTACATCTAACCATGTACTACCCATATCTTCATAACCTCTGTCAGTGGCAAATGCCAATACAGTAGACTTTGTCAATGCCCCACTAGTATCACTGAGGAATAGAGCTCCTGCTTGTCCAGTAGCACCACCTATAAACAGATCTTCTTTACCATCACCATTAGCATCTGAGGTCGACATAAATGGACCCAGTTTAGAGGGCTGATATGGTAAAAGTAATTGAGTAGAAAAATCATCATACTCGTTCTCCATATGCTTATGCTTGAGCGTATTGGTTTGAGTGAGCAAGTGGTTTCCATTTGGATTGACTTTATACGAATATGGTTTCTTATCAGCACTTTCATACGTCAGCTCAAGCACCTTGTTTACATTAGGGGTTTTAATAGTAGTAAAGGTACCATCTGGCCATATCACTTCTACTTTATCTACTTTAGCATCACTTAATCCGAAGTGTAATATATCTTCACTATATGACATAATACCTTTGATAGGTGCTAGTTCTGCATACTGTACCGTACCATCCGTACCATGTACGTATGCCTTGGTGTTGAGAATAGATTTGTTCTTATTACTATTTAGTTGAATACGAAGATAGTTATTGGCACCAGCAACTTGATTTTCATAGACACTAGCTAGAGCACTCATATTATTGACTACTAGATCAAGGTCACCATCATTGTCTAAATCGCCATAGGCACATCCCTGTGAGTATCCTTTATCTCCTAGTCCCCAGTCGTTAGCCTTGTCTGTAAAGTGTAACGAGCCATCATTCTGGTATAAATAATTACTCATAGGCGTAGATGGTATTAGGTCTATAATCTCTAACGGAGATGCAGAATATTTTTCTCCTGCGTTGTCTATTCTATCTTTTAACTTTAATAAGTAGTCACTATTTCTGATATCCTTTTTGATACCATTGGTGATGTATATATCTTTATTAGCATCATTATCAAAGTCACCCATCACTAGAGACCAACTCCAATCCGTCTTAGCCATACCTGCCAGATATGCTATATCGCTAAATGTATTGTTTCCATTATTGAGCTGCAGAGTATTATGCATATACTGATAATGCAGGCCATCATCTACATTCTTATAAAATTGTTTAGGACTCATCGAAGGCATATTGGTCTTACTTCTATAATGATTGGCTCCAGCCATATCAAGTACTCCAATATCCACTAGTCCATCATTATTGATATCTGAGATATCTACTCCCATGGAGAAGTTAGAGATATGATTGACAGCATCATTTATCATATTGACAAATCCACCTTTTTGATTATTGATATACATGAAATCAGGCTTATCGTAATCATTGGCAATATAGATATCTGGATAGCCGTCAATATTGATATCTTGTACCTTGATACCTAGCCCATATGCAAACTTCTCTACTCCTGCAGCTTTGCTGACATCAGTATATTTACCACCATCATTCCGATAAAGTCTATCAGTAGTCATCGGATTGGTAAATTTAGCTTCACCTTCATCCTTATATCTTTGTTTTACAGTCCTCACGTTACTTGGTTGATTCATCACATATAGATCTTCATCACCATCTAGATCAAAATCTATAAATGCTGACTGAATCGTAAAACCACCACTCTGTACTCCCAGTGCAGCTGCGCTCTCAGTAAAGGTAAGGTCGCCATTATTGATATAAAGTCTATTGAGCTTATCCTCAGGCTTATCACTAGACCCAAATACACTTACGTATATATCTTTGTATCCATCTTGATTGACATCACCAAAACTAATTCCGGAACTGACATTATTTGGATTGCCTTGGATCCCTGCCTTCACTGAGATATTTTCGAATTGCATACCTCCCTTGTTGAGATAAAGTTCATCATTACCAAATGTTTTTGTCATCATGATATCAAGAAGACCATCATTATTAATATCACATACACCTACTCCGCCACCATTGTATATGGAAGGCCATAGGAAATGATTACGTGTCTGTGTCTCCTGAATTTCATTATTAAATGTAATGCCAGTAGTAGCAGTTCTCAGTTTTATGAATGTCTGTACTGAAGGAATTATACGGTTATCTTCTTGAGAACAAGATGAAAATAGCAACGTTATGACCAATAAGTATAAAAATCTCATATATATATTCTCAGCGTAAATGATAAATAATTAGGCGTAAAGCTAATTAAGCAATGACCACAAAGATAAGTTAAGTCCTTCAAAAATAAAAGAAATGGAAATACTGAGAAAATAAGTAGTAGACACTGTTGAGGTAGATATATTGAAACTTTTCATATATTCCTTAAAAAGTGCAGCGACACCGAGAAAGAGTCCTAGTAACCTGCATAACCCCAAAAACCAGTTGAAAAAAATTTTCTTTATAGTCTCTTTAGGAATCTTTAAAAGATTGCGCTAATAAATTAAATAACTTAATTAATTATCTAATCAGCACTTTTGAGGCATGTTAAAAATAAAAGTCACAACTAAATCCACTTTTTTTTTAAAAAAATTGTAAATACGCATCTATATGCCTAATGGTTAAAGGCATTTTTACAAACTAAGCCAAAATTAAAATTTGTTTTGAGTAAAATAAGAACAGCATATTTTTGCAAAAGCTGCGGATCTCGACATTCTAAGTGGGAGGGACGATGCAATTCCTGTAGCGAATGGAATACATTGGAAGAAGAGGTAATACAAAAAGAAACAAAATCTGACGTAAAATCAAAGTCTTGGAAAGAACCAAGTAAAACAGAAAATAAGCCTAAAAGACTAGCTGAAGTTGTAATCGGAGAGACTCAAAGAATAAAATTTACTGATAACGAACTGAATAGAGTGCTTGGCGGTGGAATCGTACCTGGATCTCTTGTTTTACTTGGTGGTCAGCCAGGAATCGGAAAGTCTACGTTACTCTTGCAGATATGCTTATGCATACAGAGTTCTATTCTATATGTATCTGGAGAAGAGAGCAAGGAGCAAATTAAAATGAGAGCTAATCGTATACAAGGGCAAAATGATAACTGTCTTATCTACAATGAGACTAATATAGATACCATACTAAAGCAAGCAAAGCAAATTATACCATCGATACTGATCATCGATAGTATTCAAACGCTATATAGTCCTCATATCGAAAGTACTGCAGGCACAGTTAGTCAAGTAAGAGAATGTACTTCTGAGTTACAAAAATTTGCAAAGTCACTAAATATTCCAATATTCATCATAGGACATATAACCAAAGAAGGATCTCTGGCGGGACCAAAGTTACTTGAGCATATAGTAGATGTGGTATTGCACTTCGAAGGAGACAAACTGTATGCTTATCGAATACTAAGGACCATTAAGAATAGATTTGGCTCTACAGATGAAATCGGTATCTACGAGATGCAATCAAATGGTATGAGAGAAGTAGAAAATCCTTCTGAACTGCTTCTTTCACAAAATGAAGATAATCTCAGTGGTATAGCCGTAGCAGCGAGTATGGAAGGCATGCGTCCGTTACTAATAGAAGTACAAGCATTAGTCAGCCCTGCAATTTACGGCAATCCTCAGAGGTCATCAACTGGATTCGATCTCCGTAGATTATCTATGTTACTAGCGGTTTTAGAGAAGAGGTGCGGTTTAGCCTATGGTCAACACGACGTATTTCTCAATTTAGCCGGAGGACTGAAAATTACAGATCCTGCACTCGATTTGGCGGTAGTAGCCTCTTTGATATCTTCACGGCAAGATATATCTCTTTCTGATGAGATTGCATTTATAGGTGAAGTAGGATTATCTGGAGAAGTAAGATCCGTAAGTAGAATTGAACAAAGGCTCCAAGAAGCAGCAAGACTCGGACGTAGCCATATATATATATCGAAGTATAGTCTCAAGGGTATAGACACTACTAAATATGATGCTAATATTGTGGGTGTCAGTAAGGTAGATGACCTGCTTAGAGAGGTATTTGCTTAAGTTGATAGTCGCTAGGTAAAATTTATAGACTTGATAATAAGGTAAATGCTTAGAAAGCAACACAATATTATTTCATTTTTTCAGCACTATTATTGTTTATAATCCATTGATAACGTTATGAAAATACAAGAATCACAATTTGCCTTAGACGGAAGAGAATATATTGAGCTCAAAAATTTAATGAAGCTTGCTAGTCTTGTTAATTCAGGCGGAGAAGTAAAAATGTATTGTCAAAACGGAGAGATATCTGTCAATGGCGAAGTAGAAACAAGACGTGGCAAAAAGCTGAGAATAGGTGATACTTTACTATTTGGCATCAAGCAAATCGAAATCATAGAATAACAAATATATCCAACTACTCACTTTATACTTTTGTCTATATATCTCTTAAGTCTCGGAGGACTATCCTGTTCATTATCAAAAAATGGAAGGGGTTAATGCAAATAAAGAAGCAATTAATAGAATTAAAATTCAAAACATAATTTGTTTTAGTATAAAAGATTTGGACATCAGAGATAGAAATATCTCAACTAACACCTTAGACCTATGCTACTTGATAATACATATTGAGTAAGTAGAAACTAATAAAGTAAGAAACTTAAACATTACTGAGTCCATAAGTAGCTGTTAAACTCAATGCTGACATAGCATTAGACTTACACTTATCGTTAGACGATAGAATATAAAATGGCTTTGAAAATAAAGTTAGATGACTATAATTAAAGAATAGTATGCAAAAGCAAGGCACCATTAAAGAATGGAGACGAGCGGAACATCTATTATATCTTATAAGTTTCTAGGCAAGTAATTTACTGTCAGCGCCTTAGGTATATAATAAAATCATATAGCTTACACAAGCTTTAAATATCACTAATTCAGCGATTATTTATATCATAGTCTTTTGTAATTCATATAATTAAACTACTTTTGCATCCCAATTTAAAATAAACATTACAATGGCACAACATCAGTCATCAAAGAAGAGAATCAGACAAGACGCTAAAATTCGTCTTAGAAATAGGTATTACAAGAAATCTACTCGAACAGCTATACTTAAGCTAAGAGAGATGGAGGATGGTACTGAAGCAAAAAAATTCCTTCCTCATGTCATAAGCATGATCGATACCCTAGCTAAGAAAAACACTTGGCACAATAATAAAGCAAGTAATCTTAAAAGCAAACTTACAAAGTTTGTGACTAAGCTTTCTGCTTAACTAATAGCTAATTCTAGAGTATTATTACTCTTTTAAAAGATATAAAAGTGTTCTATCCATCGGGTAGAGCACTTTTTCTGTTTATACTTGGTTATATTATTATATAGCTCTAATGAACCATATCAATCCGTCATATCGATCAAAATTTAAAAGCAAAAGGTCTGCGACCGAAATTGCCAAGGCGATAGTAGAACGCGATAGATTTGCCTTAAGCAAAGCCATTACCTTAGTTGAAAGTAGTGATCCAACCAAAAAACAGATCTCAACCGAGATTGCTGATTACCTAGCCAATCACACTTCTACTAAATCTATACGGATCGCAATATCTGGCTCTCCAGGAGTTGGTAAAAGTACTCTAATAGAGAAATGGGGATTACAGTATGTCAATCAAGGACATAAAGTCGCCGTATTAGCGATAGATCCTAGCAGTAGTGTTACACACGGAAGTATACTTGGAGATAAGACAAGGATGGAAGAATTAGGCCAACATCGAAATGCATATATACGACCAAGTGCTGCTGGACTTACGCTAGGTGGCGTACACCATGCGACGAGAGAGAGCATAAGGCTATGCGAGTCTGCCGGGTATGACATCATACTAATAGAAACTGTTGGCGTGGGACAGTCAGAGTCCATGGCAGCAGAAATGTCTGATATTTTCGTGCTTTTATTATTACCTGGTGCTGGAGACGAGATTCAGGGGATCAAAAGAGGAATCGTGGAATTAGCAGATATAGTAGCTATCAATAAAGCAGATGAAGATCGCATACAATTAGCAACTGAATCTGCGAAATCATATAGAAATGCACTTAGTCTGTACCATCACCCAATACTAGAATGGCGTGTACCGGTGAGTATGATCTCAGGACTAAGAGGGTTTGGCATCAATCTATTAACCGATCAAGTCAACGCATTTTGCAAACTATCTAAGGAGAAAGGTGAATTTGATGCTAAAAGAATCAAGCAAGATATAGATTGGTTGTATAAAACAATAGAGCAAGAAGTTGGGCTTCTAATGTATAATAATCCAAATATATCAGACACCCTTACAAACTTTAAAAGTCAAATCATTGAAGGAAAGCGTTCGACCCATAGTCTTATAAATGAACTTAGATCACTTATTCAACGGACATACGATAATCAATAATTTTATAAGAATGAAAATAAGATTATTTCTCTACAACTTTCTAGTAGGTTTAAGTCTCAATGCTCAAACTATGTTAGATACCATGTATTTTGATTCACCGATCAAACATGATGTTGTTTTAGCAGGATCATTTGGAGAGTTAAGAACTTCTCACTTTCATGCTGGACTAGATATTAAACCTTCAAAATTTAACATTAGCGGAGATAGCTTGTTCGTAGCAGCACCGGGATATATATCAAGAATAAAAATACAAAGTGGAGGATATGGTAGAGTACTTTATGTAGATCATCCTAATGGTTATACATCTGTATATGCTCATATGATGGAATTTAAGGATTCAATCGAACAGTACATTCAAAAAATGCAACTCGCGTCCCAATCTTACGAGATCGATATATATCCGCAAAAGGGAAAGATCCGTCTACCTAGAGGCGCTTTCATAGGCTTATTAGGAAATAGCGGAAGGTCTTACGGTGCACACCTTCATTTTGAAATCAGAAATACAGTTAGCGAAACACCTATCAATCCAATGCTATTTGGTATTGGACCAAAGGATAACATAGCCCCAGATCTTTCTAGTGTTACCATCCATGGACTCAGTCTAGATCATCAAGAGACTCACTTCAGCAACTACCCTACTGAGAAGGTTGATAATCATAAATATACAATCAACAAAGGTGCGGTATCAATACCAGCATGGCGTATTGGTGTCTTGCTACAAGGTTGGGATCGTATGGATGGTGCTAGTAATAAGAATGGCATATACAAGATACAAATGTCCGTCGACGATACACTCAGATATGGAGTCACAATGGATAGTGTCAACTGGGATGAAACAGCATATATCAAAACACACATAGATTACACCGATAAACAAGATAACAAACGAACAACAGTTAGGTGCTACCCAATGCCTGGTAATGAACTCAACATATACGAAAGCACTAATCGAAATGGAATTGTACGATTATACAGCTCCGAAGCACGTAAGATAGAAATTAAAGCTTCTGACTTTTCAGGTAACATATCAAGTATTCTATTCGATGTTAAGCGAAGCAACAAAATGATTAAAAATACTTCATCATTCGAAAAACTGATCAAATACAATAGTCCATACAATTTCAAACTCGGAAGCTGCCATATGTCAATAGCTGCAAATACGTTGGACAGAGACCTTTATTTAAACTATAGTGAATCTATAGATAAAGACCATACAATCTATAGCATACATCGAGATAGCAATCCTCTTTACAAACCCATGAAAGCTACTATTCCAATAATGAATATAGATTCATTGCTATTTGACAAGCTATGTGCTGTCCTTATAGAGGAAGATGGAAATCTCACCTTTAAAGATGGAACAATCGTCGGTGATAGTCTATCATTTAAGACTAATGTATTCGGTGACTATCGCCTACATGTTGACACCATACCTCCGAGTATTACTCCAATACAAACTTCACTAAATGATGATCTTTCATTTATAGTAAAAGATAATATATCCAATGTTACCATCAATGCATATATCGATGGCCAATGGATTATATCTCCTTTCAAAATACTCAACCATACGCTACTAATCCCCAAAAAAGAATTTAGAGCAGGTCAAAAGGAACTGAAAATAATCGCTATAGATGAAATTGGCAACAAATCCAACTACACCCAACTCTTAGAACAAGAATAAGATATATTTAAAAAAAATCTGCCATTGGTGTGAACAACACACTAACTATTTTTGTATAAATGTCTTATAAACGAAATTAGATATGACACATTTAAATATTGGTGATAATGCACCTCATTTTAATGGAAATATAGAAGATGGATCTAAAGTAAGTTCTTCTAGTCTCAAAGGACAGAAATATATATTATTTTTCTATCCTAAAGATGATACCCCCGGATGTACTAGAGAAGCATGCAATCTTAGAGACAACTTTCGATGGTTTGAAAAGAATGGATTTCAGATATTTGGAGTGAGTCCAGATAATGAAAAGAAGCATCAAAAGTTTATTGATAAATACGAGTTTCAGTATTCACTAATCGCTGATACAGATAAAGAAATGATTAAATCATTTGGTATCTGGGGACCTAAAAAATTTATGGGCAGAGAATTTGATGGTGTACACCGTACTACATTTGTAATCAATGAAGACGGCAAGATAGTAGAGATCATCAAAAAAGTAAAGACCAAAGAACACGCTGAACAACTTATAGAAGCTCTCAAGTAATAAGTTATATTTTTATCTTTAAAATAGGTTCTGATGTATGTTAGACCTTATTTTTTTACACAAATATTAATCTATTAATTATCTATGAGGTACACTATAGTGTATTGCGAGGAAGACCATTGCCATTTTTAATGCAAGTGGTACATCCTCATCTAGGTTATCCTCTATGATCCAATCTCTAGGATCACCTTCATACTCTGTAAAGATATCAAAAGCACCGTGCTTGTCAGTTGCAAGTGTCCACTCTTCAGTAAGGTTACCGTATTTACTTTCAAATCTTAGTGTATAATCATCGCACTTAATCTTCCATATCGTAAGATCACCTCGCCATTGATTTTTGATAGATACGATATACTCTCCGTCAATTAACTCCCATTCATCAGGCCTATTGATCCATTTTTGTCTAAATCTACCGAATCTACCATCTAATTGGTATTCCCAATCATTCCATTCTAACTTATGTGGCCAACTCAGATTGAGTTCTCCAAGGTTGATGTCCAAATCAGCTGGTATTACTTTCCACTCTTTAAAAGTATCTCCATATTCTACTGCGAAACCTGTAAGTTCTTGAGCTGAAACCGAATCCAAACCACTACAGAATATGAAATACAAAAAGAGTGATAGCCTGAATGGCATCACTCTTAACCTATCTTGTATATGTGATATTCTATTTAGAATAATATTAATTTCTATTAATGATGAGAAGTTTTCTATTAAAACTCTATACTTTTTCGTAGAGACATAAATCAAACTTGAGCTATATGTGATTCAGAGTCAACGTATTTCTTACTGAATCACTGCCTAACTTTTCACTCTAAGCTAACTTTGTCAACATTTTACCTAGAATGGTAAATCATCAAAATCTTCCGGCTTAGTATTAGCTGCAGTCGTAGCTGGAGCATCAGCATAATTTTCGTTGATGCCTGAAAAATCAGACATTCCTGCTGCAGGTGGGAGTGAAGCTGCTGCCACATCCTGGGCTGCACTTATTTTCCATGCGTTGAGGTTAGTGAAGAACTTTTCATTCCATTCTCTACCTCTAAGATCAAAGTTCACTTTTATCTTAGATCCTTCATTATAAGAATCAATAAGTGCGCACTTATCTTGAGTAAGTTGAAACTTAACGTACTGTGGATATTGTCCATCAGTTTGGATCACGAATTCTCTCGCTTGGAATGTTGCAGATTTACTTTCTGTTTCAAATTTTTTGTGTAGTAATCCTTCTATTTCGAATGACATAAGGTTATTATTTATAATGTTGTTGTATGTATGTGTAAAATAGCTTGTATATAATTAGGTCACTTTCTCAATCAAAAGTTCAATTGACCTTAAAAAATCAATATCTTCCTAATATGCTTTTGCAAATAATGCTATCTGTGTAGCTGGTTTTCCTGAATAGATACATGTACCTTCTCCTTGACCACCTTCTAATGGAATACATCTAATCGTTGCCTTTGTCTCTTCTTTGATCTTCAGCTCAGTCTCTGACGTACCATCCCAATACGCTTTCACGAATCCTCCTTTGATATTAAGTATCTCTTTCAATTCCTCATAAGTAGTGGCTTCACTATATCTCTCTTCTCTAAATTTGATAGCTCTATTGAATAGATTATCTTGAATTTCAGATAAAAGTTGCTCAACATGTTCTACTAACCCTTCTAATGCTATAAGTTCTTTAGTCTTTTCATCTCTTCTAGCTACTTCTACTACTCCTTTAGCGAGATCTCTAGCTCCGATACCAAGTCTGACTGGCACTCCTTTCATTTCATACTCTGCAAACTTGAATCCTGGTCTCTTTCTATCATCGGTATCTACTTTTACAGATATACCTTTAGCCTTAAGCTCTTTAATAAGTTTATTGGCTACCTCCATGATCTCCTCAGTCGGTTTTGGTATTGGCACTATTACTACTTGTATTGGTGCTAACTTAGGTGGTAATACAAGTCCTTGGTCATCAGAATGCGTCATTATCAGTGCTCCTATAAGCCTTGTAGATACGCCCCAAGATGTAGCCCAAACGTACTCTTCTTTATTTTCACTAGTAAGATACTTTACATCAAATGCTTTAGCAAAATTTTGACCTAAGAAGTGAGATGTACCCGCTTGTAATGCTTTACCATCTTGCATAAGTGCTTCTATGGTAAAGGTATCAACCGCTCCGGCAAATCTTTCATTCTCTGATTTGTATCCTTTAATGACAGGCATTGCCATATGCTCTTCAGCAAACTGTGCATATACATCATGCATTTGCCTTGCTTCTGCTATAGCTTCATCCTTAGTCGCGTGAGCAGTATGCCCTTCTTGCCATAAAAACTCTGCGGTTCGTAAAAATGGACGGGTACGCATCTCCCACCTCATTACATTGGCCCATTGATTGATCAGAAGTGGTAAATCTCTGTAAGAGTGTATCCATCCTTTGTAAGTATTCCAAATGATCGCTTCGGATGTAGGTCTTATGATCAACTCTTCTTCAAGCTTAGCATTTGGATCTACTCTTAGTTTACCTTCATTGTCAGGATCATTCTCTAGTCTGTAATGCGTTACTACAGCGCATTCCTTGGCGAAGCCTTCCGCATTCTTCTCTTCCGCCTCAAACAAACTCCTTGGCACAAGTAGAGGGAAGTAGGCATTGACGTGCCCTGTCTCCTTAAACATTATGTCCAATTGGTCTCTCATCTTCTCCCATATCGCATATCCATAGGGCTTGATTACCATACATCCCCTTACTGCCGAATTTTCAGCTAATTCTGCTTTTTTTACGATATCATTATACCATTGAGAGTAATTCTCTTCTCTATTCGTGATTTCCTTTGCCATTATGTGGATAGTTAATTAAAATATAAGGATTGTGAAATTGAAACTTCAAAGCTTGTTTTCGCGTCTATAGTACTGTGACACAGAAAGTAAAATATCCATGTTACGTATTTTAACAGTATTTATTCGACTTTAAAGTCATCTTAACAAATAAATCATCGCAAAAGTAATAAATTGCGAATGTTCGATGTAAGAGATTCGATGATATATTGTACCATCTAAAAATTTATAGAAGATGAAAAGTATACTACAACAAACAATCATGACGCTACTCTTTGCTACAATAGCAAATGTAAGCCTCCAAGCCCAGTTTGATGATCTATATTATGATCCAAATACTGATGACGCAACATATTATACTGATTTAGATGACGAGTCGTTTCATAGTAATGAAACATCATACAACGAATATGGAGAGTCTGATTACGATGATTCTGATTATGAGTACTATGATGACTACGATTATAACTACACTAATAGGATAAGAAGATTCCGTAGAGGTGGAAACTTCAATAGAGGTTACTATTCTAACTTTAATAGAAGAGCTAGTAGATGGAATGATCCATTTTACGACCCTTTCTACGACCCTTATACATTTGGAGGCTCATTCATTAACAATTCTTTTACTAGACCATACGGATATGCTGGATATGGAAGTTTCAACAGTTGGAATAGATGGAATTCTTGGGCTGGAAATAACTGGTGTGGAAATGGATATAATGGCTTTGGATACGGTGGTGGAAACTATATAGTAAACAACTATTATGGCAATAACGGCTTCAATGGTAATGGCGGATATGCAAACAATAATAACTATACTAATGTCAGAACATTCGGCTCTCGAAAAGGTGAGTCAACAACAAGTAGCACAAGAGGCAAGAACCCAAACTCTGGAAGAGTAAGTACTTCAGGTACTAATAATAACCCAACTATGACAGGTGGACAAACTAGAGGATTTGAAGTGATAACAGGCACTAAATCTGTTGACACAAGAGATGATGGCATTAAAACAACTACAAGATCTACTAGACCTTCTATTTATAAAAGAGATAGAAGTACTACTACTCGCAGCAGAGCAGATAGATCTGAAAGCTCAACTAAAGCTAATTCTCGTACAGGGAACTCGACTAAAAATAAAGCCAATTCTTCAAAAAGAAAAACCTTTAATAGTAATACTAGGTCGAAGTCAAACAGATCATCTACAAGTTCGAGATCAAATAGATCACAGACTAAATCTAATACTTCGTCAAGAACTAGCAAGTCTTATAATACAAGGTCTGGAGGAGGGTCTTCGAGCAGAAAATCTTCTTCAAGTAGCCGTAGCTCAAAGAGAGGCGGAAAAAGATAATCTGACACAAATCATAAAGAAGTGTAATAATCTACCACTTCGTAAAGACAAAGAAAGGTGGATAATACATGTTGTTGTCCACCTTTTTTATACGCTTTAGCGAAAAATTTAAATCGACAATATTATGACTAAAATAAAATATATAACGCTTACTCTACTACTTGGAATCATGGGAGTAAGTGGCTACGGCCAGACAATTTCTGATGCGCTTAGATATGCCGTGCTGATACCACAAGGAACCGCTAGAGTTGCAGGAGTAGGAGGATCATTTGGAGCAATGGGAGGTGACATAGGAGTAATGAGTATCAATCCTGCTGGACTCGCAGGATTTTATAAATCAGAATTCACCTTTACCCCTACCATAACTAGTACCAATACTGAAGCTTTCTTGGTCGAAGACTCAGCTAATGTTAGTACTCAATCCAAGACAAACTTTGGATTGAGTAATATGGCTGCAGTATTTGTATCAAGACCTAGCTCAGGTAAGTGGCAAACGTCTAATTTTACTATCGGGTATCAAAAAGTGGCTGATCTTAATAAAGCATTTCTATATAGAGGAGTAACTGTGGGTAGTTACTCTGAGAGTCTTGAAGAAGTACCTAGCGTAATCTTTGATGTCCCATATCAAAATGCATCTCTCTCCAAAGAACAAATCGTATCTCAGAAAGGATATGTGAGCGAACTAAACTTCGGATGGGCTGGTAGCTATGATAACAAACTAGATATTGGTATATCTTTAGGAATACCTTTTGTATCGTTTGATGAAGAGAAGACTTACTCAGAAGAAGATGCCATCAATGCTCTAAATGTCTTCAATAAATATGATAGAGAAAACTATCTCAATGTTAGTGGAGCAGGCATCAATTTCAAAGCTGGATTTATATATAAAGGAATAAAGCCACTTAGAATAGGAGCTTCTATACATTCTCCAAATTACTATACACTTACTGAAGATTTTGGCGAATCTGATCAATATACATTTGATAATGATGATATAGACGCATTAGCTTCTGATGGAAGGTTTAAATACCAATACAAGACTCCTTGGAAGGTAAATAGTAGTGTAGGGGTTCTATATAGTTTAGGAAATATAAAAGGGTTTGCTAATGCTGATTTAGAGTTTTTAGATTATTCATCCTCCAATTTTGATCTAGGTGCCTACAGCACAGAGCTCGAAGACATCAACTATGGTTCGGAGCTGAACAAAGAAATAGAATCTGAGCTTGGTTCTATTGTTAACCTTAGATTAGGTACAGAACTAGCTTATAGAAAAATTAGACTGAGGTTAGGAACAGGACTACTACAATCACCTTACTCTAATGATGCTGGCGAAGGAGAATATAGTTCTACCTACTCTTTTGGAGTTGGACTAAGAGAAAATAATTTTTACTTAGATCTATCATACGCGCGAAACAGTAATGAAGAAGGATACATAGCATACGATCCTAATGAAGGAGACAATATTCCTTTAGCTAATACTGAGACGTCTAAAGGAGTAATTCAATTTACTGCAGGGTTTAAGTTTTGATTTATAAATATCAAAAATTAATCATTAAACTTAAGGCTTTCAATAGCATGAGAGAATAAGATCTTGTAGCATGAAAACAAAGACCAAATTTCGCGAATACGCTATTTGATCTTTGTTTTTTAAAGGCAGAAACGAAATAGTATAGTGTTTATATTATTCCCTCAAATCATACTGTGAAAAACACAGCGTCTAGGCTGCAATAAAGTTACTTCTCAAGAATCTTCACATTTCTAAACCAGATTCTATCACCATGATCTTGTAAAGCTAAGTGACCTTTTGTCGCTTCACCGAATCCTTCCCATCCTGAGAATTTACTTTTTGAAACCATATCTTTCCATTGGTCATTGTACATAGTGAATTCTACAACCTTGTATCCATTAAGCCAAAACTCTACTTCGCCATCTACTTTGATGATACATACTTTGTTCCACTCTCCAGCTGGCTTGACAGTGACGTGATTGGTCTCTATCATATCGTATAGGTCTCCAGCTCTATGAGTTAGATACTTAGTATCTGGGTGGCATGTATTATCTAGTATCTGCATCTCTGGACCAGTCTGCCAGATGTAATCATATTCCTCAGTTTCTATACCAGAAAACATAATTCCACTATTTCCGCAGTTGGCAATTTTCCACTCTAGATTGAGCTCAAAATTTTCATACTGTTCATCTGAGATAAGATCACCACCATCAGCTACTTGCCATCCACCATCTGGTTTTTTATCTGTAGCGAGTGTCAAATTACCATCTTCTATTTTCCAACTTGAACCTACAGTCTTTTTACCATAGTTATGCCAGTTGGCTGTTGACTTACCATCGAATAATAATTTCCATCCTGCCGCTCTTTCTGATTCAGATAATTCATTAGGTTGATTATTATAAGGTGATTTTATCACTGATCCTTTTACATTGGATGGTACTTTATTCATAGTGTACCATGTCTCTGTGCTCCATAAAGATCTTGATCCTTTACTTACAAAATGATTGAGTAGTTTGATATATACTACATGATTATCCTTGAGACCATCGAACTCTAGAAAAACACTTTTACGATCCTCAGATACTGTAGCAGACTTCACATTAAGTGCTTTCTCATCCATCTTAGGTCCACCATAGTTAATGGTAGGTTTGTAATACCATTGCTTTACCAAATAGTCTTCAGGATTCCATCCATCACCCTCTTTGAGCGGCTCGGTAAATTCTATTTCCATGCCATTAGACTTAGCTCTGACCGCTAACATCTCAAAAGCTGGTTTCTCATTATAGGCGAATCTCTGTAGACCGTACCACAACTTACCAGTCTGTCCCCAGTTGCCTGTAGATCCTATACCACCGATATACAATGCCCCATCTGGGCCCCATGCTAATCTATTGACTCCAGCCTCTATTCCTTGCGTAAATCTGAAAAGAGATCCTTGTAGTTGGCCGTCTACCTCTTCAACAAATACACGCTTCACTCCACCGTGAGTTACTTCACCATGTATCATTTGATTTTTATACGGCCCTACATTAATTGACAAAGGTGTACTAGGTGAATTACCAATTTCATCTTGCGGCAACCAAACTACAGGCGGTGTATCCTTTAGATCTTTTACCGATTCTGGATTCACTGATCTATTTCCATAGAATGCACCTTCTTGTATTTTAACGATCTTAGAAGATGGCAACCAATCACCTTGATTATCTGCTACATAGATATCTCCACCGTATCCTATTCCGACTCCATTAGGTGTACGAAATCCTGATGCCACAAATTCTACAGCTCCAGTTTCTTTGTTGATCTTGACACACTTACCTCTGTCCACGATTTGAGGATTAGTGCTTGCTCCTCCTGGTTCAATTGCTGTAGCTAATGCAGCGTAGAAGTGCCCATCTTTATAAGCCATACCAAATCCAAATTCGTGAAAATTGGCAGAGACTTGCCAGTCATCACAAATTGTCTGATACTCATCTATTAGACCGTCATTATTATTATCAACTAGCTTGGTTAGCTCTTGCTTTTGCATGATATAAATCTCGTCATCTACAACACTCAGACCTAGAGGCTCTGCAAGTCCCTCTGCGATCTTTGTTACTATAATATCTTCTGGGCTAGCTGCATTGATATTATTTAACATAAATACTGATCCTGCGGCATCCCATGTACTCACTACCATTCGTCCATCAGCCATAAAATCCATTCCACCTACTTTCGGCATAAATGTTTCTGGTCTCACTTGTGACAAATCAAAAGATGGATGCACCCCATCAACCATATATCCGTCTCCAGGAACACGCGTTATATTTGCCATAGGAAGAGTTAGGTCTCCTATTACAGTCTGCATCTCTTTGGTATGCAATATATTCTCTGCAGGTACCACCATCCACATTTCTGAGCCACTAGGTTTCCAGTTCCATGACAAGTAACTGCCACTTTCACCTTGGAAATATTCGATCTTAAAAGGATGCAATCCTTGGGTTAAGGTTACCGATGCTTCCTTGTAATCTGTACCATGATTTCCATCATTATCTAATATCACTTTACTGTTAAGAGATACTCTTGATCCATCGTCACTCCATATGCGGAAGTTGTAACTATTTTCTTTTTCTATCCATAAGTAACCTTCTGAGACTAGACCAAAATCAGCTCTATTATTGGCAAAATCAGCTCCACTTATATTATCAAAATTGGGCATGATACCAGCATTGATTGCTTTACTAGTCTGCATACCATCTAGATTTCGGACTCCTTTTTTCTGCTTGTAGATTACAGTTACTGCGCCTGGGATTGTCTCCTCTAGCTTAACAATCTTAGATGGAGACTCTGCATTCATATCCTTTTTAATGGTAACATCCTCTTCTTCATTCCCTTCAGTGTCGGAATCAAGAGACATCACATACTCTATCATCTTTGTAATGTCATACTGAGATAAATCAGGGTGAGCATTCATGATCTGACTACCCCATACTCCGGAGCCACCGTTAGTCACTTTGGCTACTAGCATCTTTATATTGTCTTCATTATTTGTATATCTCTTCGCTACATCTACATAAGCTGGGCCAATCGTCTTTACATTCTTATTGTGACAGGTTTTACAGTCATTTCGTGCAATCAGTCTGGCACCCTCAGGTGTTCCATCCGTATCTTCTTCGTCTCCAAGTGCATGTGGATTAGGTATCGACGCTCCTGCTACAAAAGATACATTGAGAACTGTAGTAGCATTAGCATTAAGTACTAAATCTGCTGTCATAACTATAAGTGATCTTGATCCCTTTTTCACTTCAGTTTCTATCACTTTGGTGAGTTGTCCATTTGTCTTGACATTTTCGATAGTCACGATAGAACTTGCAGAAGTCGACAAAACTATTTGCTTACCCACAGGTAAATTAGAAGTTGTAAATTTTCTTTGAAATATCATATCACCTACTTCAGACTCTACCGTCTCTACTTCTTCTTCGATCCTTACCACAGATAGTGTAGTATTATCAGAGAGCTCATACATCAGTACTGCTTTATCATCTACTACTTTATGACCTTTATATTGAAATGTTGTAGGTATCTCGGTGCCGTCTGCTTCTGTCAGTTTCCATACTGATTTGTCATCGTTTTGCACATAAGCGTCACCAATAGACATGGGCTGAGGGCCATGATTATTAGTATAAACTGGCCCATCAAATAGGACCTCTCCTCTCCATGCCTTATAAAGCGCACCAGTTGTTGTACGATATGCTGCCCACAGTTTATTATTGAGTGCCAGAGTAATCATACGTGGATTTTGATCTAATACTGAGCGAAATACCCAAGGCTCATATGGCCTTTCAATTCCACTGCCTCTTGTTGCTGTTGTAGAATCATCAGAGCAAGATATTATAACAGTCGATATAATTAATATTAGTAATAATAGAGTGAATAATCTGTTGGCCTTCATATAGATTTTTATTTAATATTACTTTAATTTGCTAGAAGACAATTAATAAAGTTATTGGTGATGATGATCATGCTTAGCAGTACCTGTAAGTTTGAGTGGGTTAAGAGAACTTATATCTGCTTTAGCGTTTCCTTCTGTTATAGTTATTCGTTTACCTAAAGATTGACTTCCATAATCAATAAATATATTCGATCCATTAGCCCAATTCACCTCTAATTTATCAATACTAAATGTATTACCTATACTTGGGTATGACATTCTCGAACATTGAAGGCAATCGAATTAACTCTTCAAAAATTGAAAAAATAAAACATCATTTAAATGTAAGTAAGCATTTAAAGATAAAAAATATCACAGTTGCATTCGTTCAAAACAGAAATGCAACTATGAAAGATAGAAAAGTGCAAGAGGAAAGAATAGAGTTCGAAATTAGATTCTAAACGCGATAATAGGAATATAGTTTTTGATTCTGAATTTGTAAAATAGCTCATTGGATTAATATTCAACTGGCTATTTTTTATTCTCAGAATAAGACAACACAACAAAATATGCCATTTTGTCATTTAAAATTCATCTATGTTGACATTTTGTCACTTTAATAGTTTAAGAATTCTATTTTTGTCTTATAAAATGGAATGGAATAGCTATTGATCTAGTAAAAGTGTAGATGAGAGCTAAAACTCATTAAGAATTATAGAAAACACTAAATATTAAATAATACCAGTATGAATCACAAAACTTACCGTAGCAGAGAAAGAAGAAATCATGTAGCATTTCCACAATTTACTAATATGATTAACGAAATAATGAATACGCCGATTCACTCCGTAGTAAAGAATAAAGTACAGACTATACCGGCCGTCAATGTAAAACAAGATGACAAGCAATACACTATCGAAATGTCTGTACCAGGGTATAGTAAGAAAGATATCAACATTGCAATAATGGACGGCAAATTGGTGATCAGCTCGGAAGTAGAAAAGTCTACAGAAGATACATATAGACTTAAAGAATTCTCATATGGGGCATTCAATAGATCATTCAATCTTCCTAAAGATGCTAACCAAGAAGATATCAGTGCTAAGGTTGCCAATGGCATATTACACCTAACGATAGGAAAAACGCCAGAAGCTACACCTAAGAATATCGTAATAAAATAATGCGATGCCTAGTTAACTAGTATCTCAAAGAGGAAGTTTTGGCACTTGCTTCCTCTTCGTTATTATGTCTTGATCATACATCATCCATTTCTGTATTAAAACGACGAAGAAACAATAATATGATAAATCCAATATTTACCTCGAATAAGATTACTAACGTCATTGATAATGTACTTAACAGCAGTTTAAGTGATATCATAGGAACTGATTTCGTATCAGATTCACCCTCGGTCAACATTACTGAAAATGAAAAGAATCATAATATAATATTAGCTGCTCCAGGGTTAGACAAATTAGACTTTGTAATCAAAGTAGAAAATGATCAACTCCTAGTGAGCACCAAAAAAGAATTAGTTGCTAACAAAAAAGAAAATATTTTTTTGAGAAGAGAATTTAGCTACAGTAGTTTTAAGCGCAGTTTCCACTTGCCTGAAACAATCGATCGTGAAAATATATCTGCAGCTTATAAAGATGGCATACTCAATATTACAATAGCGAAGAAGAATGTCCAGAAGGGATATAAAGATAGGAAGATAGATATATCATAAGAATAAAGGAGATATCCTACACTAAGATAATTTCGTTGGTTAGTTAATAGGTCATCAGACCATTAAGTGCAAATCCTTAATTAGTTTTCCACTTTTTTTTTCAATCAACAGATGTATTTTCTAAATAGCAAAAAAGAGATATTGCTGATTATTGACCTCTTTCTTTGAGTTTTTTTCTTCTTTTCTTACCAAATAGATTGGACTCACCTCTCTTGGTTGACTTTGGCTGAGGGTTATCTTGGGCATTATAGTATGCCTCTTCTGCTGGGCAACCATAACCAGTTTTACATGATGTATGAGTCGTAGATAAGAGCAAGAATCCAATTAGATAGCTTGCTATAGTGATGTATTTCTTCATATATCTGTCTTTTAATAGAGACTTAATTAAACGGTAATGAGCTAAATTATATTTCAAAAGTAAGCTAAATCGGCATTTCAAGTGTTATCTAATACCCAAAAATGAATAAAAACCCTTTATTTATCGTGATTTCAGCCGTTTTATTAGGTATTATTTGTATTTGTATTTTCTATAATATACTTTTGTATATAAATTTTTTATAATATACTTTTATATTTATATAATTACTTATTAACTAAAATAATAAATAAGATGAACAAAGGAGATCTAATCGCGCAAGTAGCAGAAACAGCAGGATTAACTAAAAGCCAAGCATCTGATGCTGTAAATGGTGTATTCGATGCAATCCAGACTACTCTTAAAGCAGGAGACAAAGCTGCTTTTGTTGGATTTGGTACATTCTCAACTAACATGAGAAAAGCTAGAGAAGGAAGAAACCCACTCACAGGTGCAACTATCCAAATCAAAGCTAAAAACCAAGTTAAATTTAAGCCAGGAAAAGCTCTTTCAGAATCAGTAAACTAGTATTACTGAACTAAGATATTTTATAGGCAGTCTTGTATTTCAAGATTGCCTATTTTTTTTCTTGGACTGAATCATTTTCTTGTATGCCCGATCATAAACGTTCATTAATCATGATAGATATTGAACTGATGAATCGTTTACATATTCTCATAAGATATACACACCAATAATAACCAACCTTATAATGGCGGAAATCGCAGAACTCAAAAAAATCGCATCACAGGTACGTAGAGATATAGTACGTATGGTACATGCTGTAAGCTCAGGCCATCCAGGAGGCTCACTAGGCTGCGCAGACCTACTAACTGCATTATATTTTAATCATTTAAACCATAACTCCTCATTCAATATGGATGGTAAAGGAGAAGATTTATTCTTTTTATCTAATGGTCACATCTCGCCAGTATGGTATAGTGTGTTGGCTAGATCAGGATACTTTCCAATAGCAGAATTATCTACATTTAGACATATCAACTCTAGACTACAAGGTCATCCAGCGACACATGAACACCTACCAGGTATTCGTATTGCCTCAGGATCTCTTGGTCAAGGTCTATCAGCTGCTATAGGAGTAGCACAAACGAAAAAACTCAATAGCGATGATAAGATGGTATACATCCTCATGGGAGATGGCGAACTTCAAGAAGGTCAAGTATGGGAAGCAGCAATGTATGCGGCACATTACAAATGTGACAATTTAGTAGCCATAGTAGATTGGAATGGTCGCCAAATCGATGGAGATACTAAAGATGTAATGTCTCTAGGTGATCTACCTGCAAAGTGGAAAGCATTCGGATGGTATGTAATGGAAATGGACGGCAATGATATGTCATCTGTTTTGTCTGGTCTACAAGATGCTAAAGCAAGATCTGGTAGCGGACAACCTACAGTAATCCTCATGCGTACTGAGATGGGTAAAGGAGTAGACTTCATGGAAGGCACCCACAAATGGCACGGAGTAGCTCCTAGTGATGAGCAGCTAGCTGACGCACTATCTCAACTAGAAGAGTCACAAGGAGACTACTAGACATTTATTATTACAAATAACGACAATAACATTACTAAAATATATACTATGCTATCAGACTATCAGTCTAGCGGAAAGAAAGGAACAAGAGATGGATTTGGCGACGGCCTACACGAAGCAGCTGTGAAAAATTATGAGGTGGTAGGCCTTTGTGCTGACCTTACTGGATCTCTCAAAATGAATAAGTTTAAAGATGCATACCCAGAACGATTTTTTCAAGTAGGAATCGCTGAAGCCAATATGATGAGCCTCGCAGCAGGAATGGCTATCGGCGGCAAAGTACCTTTCACAGGTACATTCGCCAATTTCTCTACAGGTCGTGTATATGATCAGATCAGACAATCCATCGCATACTCAGATAAAAACGTAAAGATTTGTGCATCACATGCTGGTCTCACCTTAGGAGAAGATGGTGCTACTCACCAGATCCTCGAAGATATAGGCATGATGAATATGCTGCCAGGAATGACGGTAATCAATACTTGTGATTATCATCAGACTAAAGCGGCTACATTAGCTATAGCTGAATATGAAGGTCCAGTCTACTTAAGATTTGGTCGACCGGCTTGGCCTATGTTTATGGAAGACAAGCCATTCGTAATCGGTAAAGCGATACATATGAATGAAGGGTCTGATGTAACTATAGTGGCTACTGGACATATGGTATGGCAATCACTAGAGGCTGCAAGATCATTAGCCAAAGAAGGAATCGCTGTAGATCTACTCAACATACATACTATCAAGCCATTAGACAATGAAGCCATCCTCAAGTCTGTAGGTAAGACTGGATGTTTAGTTACTGCAGAAGAGCACCAACGTAATGGTGGTCTCGGATCATGTGTAGCTAATCTATTAGGATCTAAGTTACCCACTCCACAAGAGTTAGTGGCTGTCAATGACTCATTTGGAGAAAGTGGAAAGCCTACTGATCTTCTTGACAAATATGGACTATCTGTAGATGATGTAATTGCCGCTGCGAAAAGAGCAATTGCTAGAAAGTAATTATTATTACGCCTTGCATTAAAATATAGAGCAATCAAGTTTTCGCTTGAAGGCTTTTTTATTTCAAAATAAACTTCTGTGAATTATTGAATTCCTTAATACCGAATTTAAGTTTACCTGACATTTTGTGGTTCTTGTTTTTAGTAAATACTTTTTAATGTAGAAAAAGAATAAGTAATAGCCTCTAAGTCAGAATTGACTTGGAGGCTATTACTTATTCATCAAAAATATTTGACTAATACTTTTGCATTTATTTACAATATGTATTCGTGTTAGTTACCTTGACCCATTCCTCCTTGGCCACCACCACCTTGACCAGCATCATCACCTTTCTTGAGGTCTGTATTTTTTATTTTCGATTTTCTCTTCTTGAAATCTACTTTACCAAACTTATATCTAAAGTTGATACCAATAGATCTAAATGGAATAGCAAAATCATTCTTCTGAAAAAACCCTGGCCCGTCTTGCTCTGAATTGAATGACTTAGTAGCATTAAATGGATCAATAAATTTGAGTCCCAAGCTACTTTTCTTGAAATCATATCTAAATCCAAATCCGTAAATCCAAAAGCTAGGAGTTTCACCTTGAAGGGTAGCATTTGGTGACCTGAAAAATCCAAAGAAATCAGATTTGAAATTACCTGTAAAGCTATAGTCTCCTCCCCAGAATATTTGATAGAGTATTGCATCGCGTTCTCTTTCTACTCCATTAACAAATCCATTAGCGCTGTAACTATATACATTACCTCCTACTCTAGCGGTAAGCTTCTTGATACTCTTACTCGTGAATAGATTGATACCATACGACTCACTCTTTGCTATGTTCTTGTACGTATTAGTCGAAACTCCATTTTCTACTAATAACACTTGCTCTATTACATCGTCCGTACGTTTATAGTATGGACTCGCATATATCATAGCTCCAAACACATTAAAGTTGTATGAAAGCTCTACTTGGTGTGTAATCTCAGGATTGAGGAATGGATTTCCCTCTGTTCGATTAAATAGATCAGCGGAATTATTAAATGGATTTATGAATCTAAGATTGGGTCTTTGGATACGCTTTGAATAACTTAGTTTAAGTTGTCTAAAATTAGTTAGAGATCTACTAACGGTAAAACTTGGCAGATAGCTTTGATAGTCATTTTCGAAAACACCTCCTTCTAGATCGTCACCTTTAATCTGAGTATTCTCGACTCTAAGACCTGTAATAAATCCAAATTTTCCTAGGGTATAATTAAGCGAAGCATATCCAGATACCACATCTTGATCATAATCAAATACATTAGATCTAGTCAAATCCAATTGGTATTGCCCAGAAGATTCATCCAGTACATTGAATTTATAATCACTCGTAATATCTCTTAGTATTCCTTTTGCACCCACCTCTAATTTGATAGACTTAGGCAATGGTTGCACATAGTCAATTTGTATTGTCGTCTCTAGATTATCTCCGTCATTGTTGACTTGCTCTGACCTATCTAGAATGTTAAATAAGTTATAATCTTCTACTAAGTCATAATCTTGATTCTGTACATTGCCAGAGAGCTGAAATGCCATTGTTAATTCCTTAACTTCATCATCCTCAAATTTTCTAGTATAATCCGTACTCCAATCGAATCCACTATTGAGTGTTTCTGTTTTATTTAGCCTTGTCCATTTATCGTCAAATACTTCACCCATAATAATATTTGTGGGATCATTGAGTGTAGCTGTACTACTAGCATCAGTATCAAATCCAAAGCCTCTTAAAGAGAATGAACTGTTAAAAGCATTATAAGCATTGAGATCATAAAATGCAGATAGAGATCCATTGAATCCAAGTCGAGAAGTTTTCGTAACACCATCTTGATTATATTCACTTTGACCACCTGGAACATCTGCTTCTCTCAAAAATTTGTTAATCCCATCCGCTGGTACTGAATAAAAAACAGATGAATTTGCCGTAAGTCCAAATCTCCCTTTTCCTGCATTAATATTAACAAAAGCATTGTTTTGACGATTACCCGCAGACGCATTGATAGAACCAGCAAGCCCTTCAAGTTCTTTGCGTTTAGTAATTATATTTATGATACCTCCACTTCCTTCTCCATCGTATTTAGCCCCCGGAGATGTAATTACTTCTACTTTTTTAATTTGATCTGCAGGAAACATTTTGAGAGCGTCTGCTACATTGGAAGAGAACATTCCACTAGGCTTACCATTAATAAGAATTCTTACATTCTGCGATCCTCTGAGCGATACATTACCTTCAAGATCAACGGATAAAAGAGGAACTTTTCGCAATACATCTGTGGCATCACCACCAGCTATACTTGAGTCATCTTCCGCATTGAAGACTAACTTGTCTGGTTTGTTCTCAATGAGTGCACGTTTTTCTGTGATCTTCACTCCATCCAATATTACTGATGAAGGGACTAGATATATAGTATTAAGATTAACATCCGGATCTTTGAGAGTAGTCTCTACATCTCGAATCACTTTTTCCTTATATCCAAGAAAACTAATGTAAAGATCATATTTACCCGTAGTAACTTCACCTATTTTCCAAGATCCATTTTCTTCAGAGAGTACACCGTCTAGGTTAGTATCACCTCTTTTCATTGTGATAGTAGCATAAGAAATCGTAGCATTTGTCATAGAATCGATAAGAACTCCTTCGATTTTACCTTTGATAGACTTTTTCTTTTTTCCTCCCCAGTTGCCGAATTGGCTATACGATATGAATGAACTTAATAATAATACAAAGATAAATAGTTGTTTCATTGCAGTTGATTGATTGACTCGAGGTGTAATATGTTTAAATAAGAAACGAATTTAACAACTATTAGACGTAAAGATGTTTTTGTTCGACTTATAATTCCTGAAATTAATTTGACATATCTAGAACCTCCATCAATGTACGGAAAGCTCCATATCGACCATTGTACCTCTTTGCATGTTCGGATTGCAAGGCTTCTGAATAATTCTCTTGATACTCTCGATAGGCTTGCATATTGGGAGCTAAATACTGTATAGCATATGTTACTCCCGTTTCATTTTCAGTCTCTAAGATTCTTTGTAGCTGATAAGTAAGAAATTTTCCTGTTGCCATAACATCAGGAATATGTGTTGACTTCATCCAATCCACCCACTCTTTGTGGCTACTGTGATCTATATTGACTGTAACATTATATAATATTCTGTTCATGTTATTATCTCTTTAGTTTCTGATTTAGATACCTACTCCAGCGTTATTGAGAGTGAGTCTAAGATCTGTATTTGTTGGGTGAAGATAAGCTTGCCACCCCAGTTCTTTGGCACCTATTACATTATTACTATTGTCATCAATAAAGATAAATTCAGAACGCTCTAATCCAATTGTAGCCTCAACTTGTTTATATATTTCTTTTTCAGGCTTCCAAGCATTCATTTTGTGAGAGTAAAAGCATTGATCAAAAAATCTATCTTCAAAATTATCAATTTGATAAACTTCTTTCAATTCGCGCATAACATAATCCAAATGTATCTGATTGGTATTACTCAATAAATAGATATTATAATCCTTCTTTAGTTCATCTAGTAGTATAAATCTATCTTGCTGCCATCCACAAAGCATAGCATTCCAAGCATCCACTACTTCTCTACCTTGAGGCACAGGTTCACACATGGACTGTATGGCGAATATAAAAGCCTCTGGAAGCATTTCTCCTTTCTCCAAGGCCAATGTTATCTCTCTGTACTTGTTATTGTAAGGAGCGACCATCTCCGTATTGAGTAGTTTACTCATAGCCGCTTTCGTCTTAGAGATATCAAGATCTAGTAGAACTCCACCGAAATCGAAGATAATAGCTTTTAGGTTTTTCATAGCGCTAAGATTAACTAAAAAAGAAGCCTACCATCGAAAAAATAACAGGCCAAATATAATTTAGATAAATGATCTAATCTTACTCGATGATGATCATTTTTTGTTTCACTAAAATTTTCAATCTCCTTAGTGTAGTACAATGATTCTAAAGTATTGATATCACTCTGCTCGATGGACTTTATAATTATTTTATTCATTCAGAGTTTTATAATTTTTTTTAATCAGAGATCGATATAATCGTTTTACAAATTGACAAGTAGGTAGCTTTCCTAGATTTTAATACCAAGCTATAAAAATTCGAAGCCTAGACGGCTCATATTGTGTCTTTCATGTTACTCAAAGATCCATATTAATAAATTACTACTTATCTGCCATAGAGGAAATTTGTACTTCGTGATAAATGAAGACTTATCATTGAACAAAAAGGCGCGATGGATAGTATCCTTTTTGATTGAGACTATGAGGCCACATCGACGATTCAAAGCAAAAGTCTATCACTATAGTTAGAAATCGAAATTTTTAGCCTATCCTTAACTTTAGTTATTTTTTATCCAATTCCATAAATATCTAGTATGAAGCTTAAAAATCAGCTCCTATACTAAAGTAAAATCTAGAGTCTTGCACTTTACCATTCTCTACTCCCCAAGCGTAGTCAAATTTCACTAAGTAACCCAATATAGTAGCACGAACGCCGGTTCCGTAGCCCATAAGTAATGGATTACGAAAGTAATTGATATTGAGTGAAATGACATCTCCACTATTTACTTGAACCGTATTTAGTGGATTGTCATCACCCCAAGGAGATAATCCATGCCAGGCCGTACCAATATCAAAAAATGTCGTAAACTGAAAATTCTTAAAGAATGAACCACCTTTATTTGGTCCCAATAAATACTTAAAAATTGGCAGTCTTAACTCTGCATTTATCAGAGCAAAAGAACCTCCATTTCTCGCATTGGTTTTGAATCCTCTTAACTGATTTACAGCAGTCTGATAAGCAAATCTAGTATTAGCCGGAGTAGTAGTTTCTTGATCAAATGACTGAAATATCCAACCTTCCATACCACCAAGATAATAGAGAATTTTTTCTGAACCCACAGATCCATTTCCCGCTCCTCTGAGCGCTAATACTGAGTGTCGAAGTAATGGTATGTAATGCCTTAAGTCAAAGCCTAAGACAGAAGTGAATCCTTCTGATGGACTTAATTTGAATCCATCCACCACTTGTAAATCGAATCTATTGATAGCTTCTATATAGAACTTATATCTAGTCCCATTCTTTATATTAGTAGATATGTCTATCGTGTTATCATAAACATACTCTGCCTTGATACTTAGTCTTTTATCAAACGATATAGGATCATCTAGAGATTCTTCATCACTAGATTTCAGCAAGTATCTATCTAATCTCAAGCTAGTCCTGAGTCGTATACTTCTAAATATATCAAATGGATACTTTATTTGAAATTCTCCAAGCATCAAATTTGTACTCGTTCGGTACAATTGATTTGAACTACTTTCGTATGTCTCACCATATGTCCTTCGATATAGACTATATTTTTTGTCTATCAATTTTTTTCTGTCTTCGTAAATCAAGAAAAACTCTGAACCATTAAACCTAGTTGGAAGGCGAAATCCACCCACCAATACATCGTCTTCGAACAGATCTTTTACAGTCGCTTGAAACAATATACCATTAGGTGCGTATTGCAATTCATTCGCTGGTTCATTAATTCCTAATGCCGCAAAATCGATACCTTCTCCTAGATTATTATAGTTTTCTAATCCTTCAAAAAGAACAGAATTATCAAATTTAGTAGTAAAATTATCTACCCTGAATTTCTTCCTTCCTGCAACGATTCTAGCTGGATTCCAATCTGCAAGATCTTCTTCATTAAGGCTATCTCCATCTATAATATCATTATGTAATGAAAGCCTACTCTCTGTAGATAATTCTAATTCTGGCAACACAACTGGATCAGGAAATTTACTCTGAAACATATACTCTGGCTGCATAGTATTATCATTACTATCTAGAAAAATGAGAGGCACCTCTTCTGTCTCTTGAGTAAGTTCTTCAAGACCCTTGTAATAAAATGTAGTAGCTGTCTCAAAAGATCCGCTTATATCTTTGTCAAATATTCTATAACCCCCATCATAGTAATAAGTATATGTAGCTATCTTGGAATTAGGTCTCATCGCATGCAAAATGATATTTCTATCTACATTACTTTTTACAGAAGAAATACCCGTTGACATATCGTATATGTAATGATTTTGCATTCCACTTTGGTTAGATAAGTATGATACTTTTCCATGTTTCATATATATAGGGTCTGTGATATCAAACTTCGTATCATAGATAAGCTCAATCGATTTACTCTCTAAATTATAGAAATACAGGTCCAAATTCCCCTGAGGTACTATGGTATCGATATCCTCTAGGTCCTTCCAATCCAATGGTCTATTAGATGTAAATAATACGCCTCTATCTTGACCACGATCTATAAGCTGCACTGATAAGTCATCATGCATATCGTTGGTAAGCTGCGTAGGCTCTCTCAATATGAAATCATAGTGAATCAAATCTGAATAACCAACCATATTAGCCGACATGATATACTCTGTATCTGATATATAATCAATACTATATACTCTACGAATGGCCTCTGGCAATAATTGTTCTTCGTAGGTCACTTTATCACCTAGCTTGTATTTGCGCAGATACCTCAGATCTCTATGTTCGTGTACCATCGAAAATTCGTTTCCTGATGAATGCCATACTATACTAGGATAAGAGTAGTCCGTTTGTTGCAAAGCATTACGATGACCATATTTCATTATCGTTTTCTCATCCCCGCTCTCCATTTCTCTATGCATAATCCGATACTTGCCTTGCTGATTATACACATACAATAGTTGACTTCCATCAGGGCTATAGCTCAGATGAGATACGGGTACGTATGACTTGTTCTTGAGATCTACTTCCTTGTTCAAATTTGTAGCGTCAAATAAGTCATTTTCACTATCATAATGACTAAACCAATATTCCGACCAATCCCTTTGTAATTGCTTATAATTGCTATTGAGCACATAACCAAAACTATTTTCTAGATTAGATGACAATCTTGCAAAATAAAGTAGATTGGATATCGAGAGTCGACCATAGTTTTGATCTATATAATACCACATCGAGTGTCCTGCAATCTCAGGATGTGAATCTGCCAACTTCTCAAAGTTACTGTACTTGCTATTGCTTTCTAATAAATCTCTCAATTCATCATCGAACTCATTATCCCACGGCTGAGCAGCATACTTTACAATACCTTCTTTGTACCACTCTGGCAACTTAAGTAACACGGCATTTTGTACTATCTCTTGTATACTGGACCCAAATAGAATAGCATTGAGGTAAACTCTAGCTATACCTTCTCTTATCTGCTTTCTGAGGTGTGAGTGATTCCCATCAAAGTAGACAAACATCTTGTTACCTACTATCTTAGTTTTTCCTGTAGTAGAACCAAATATATCTTCTGTACCGATATTAGATTGCTTGAAATCTGTGACATCTAGGTACACAATGATTTGAATTTTATCATTCATACGATGCTCCAAGATGTCTTGGATATCAGTATGATCTAGTTCAGCATATTGTAGGACTGTCTTTCCGAGCATTTTACCTTTGCCATACCAGTAAGTGACAAAATTCTCTGTCTCATATTTATCCCAACTATTAAAATCGTCAGTAAATTGCACACGATTTTTGCCAAAATCAGTATTGATACTTTGAGAGAGGAGTATGGTGGTCGATAAAAGTAAAAAGAGCACTAAAAGCTTTCGCATACTACAAGATAGAAATATTGCCGAAGTATTATGAGAGAATTTTGAATAGATTAAGTAGCAAGGTAATGCTCTCCTGCAGATTCTATTGTATAATTATAAGACAATTGCATACCGATTCTTTTCACATTCATCCACTTAAGGTTAATGCAAATTTAAACTCATAATCCATAAATTTTATCCACGACTGATTATGTTCAACCCCCTCTAGGATTATGGATATGAAATATTCTGCTAATGGAACGCTCAGCTTGATTAGTAAATAAGTGACTACAGTCGTGCAAACATTCTAAATTTCGTCGCCACGAAGTATTCTGAATCGCTTTCTTGCTTCTACTGAAAAGGTACTACCAGAATACTGTAGGAATAGTTTTTCGTACAGCTCTAGCGCTTTAACTTTATCTTCGAGGATGAGTTCAAAGAGTTGTGCCATTTCGAAAAGTGCATTATCTGCTCTAATTTCTTCTGGATATTTTTCAATTATCTTTTCGTAGAATCCAATTGCATCTTGATATTCACGCTTTTTCATATGGATCTGAGCTTTACTGTAGAATACATCGTCTTCTAATGAGTGTTCAGGATATATAGTAGTAATAGAATCTAATTTTGTTTGTGCTTCTTCAAATCTATTTTGAAAAATGAGTAGCTCTGATCCCGAATACATCTTGAGTGGCGCATCTGTGGTATCCAAAGCCATATTGTCCATAATGAATACTGCCTTATCTATAGCATCATTGGAGATCAATTTACTTGTTGCTCTTTTGAGGATATCAAATTGCTCTTGAGCCCACTCAAAATCTCCAATATAGTATGATAGTTTAGCATTACGATATCTTGCCTCCTCTCCTATCGATGCTTCTTTTAATTCTTTATCTACTTGTGAATATAAGAGCGTTGATTCCCATATATCGCCTTGTATAAGTTTGTAATCAGCTAAGTTGATCTTTGATTGATTCAGTGCGTATTTCTCGACTCCAGCGAATCCAATCAACTCCTCTAAAACTTCTATTGCTTCGTCAATATCATTCATATATATAGCCTGTAACTCGGCATACTCTTGCATAAGTAATACCGTCTGACTATTACGACCATACTCCGCCATAAATAATATATACTCTGCTTCCAGAGATAAAAGATCCTCTTGAGTGTAGCTATAGTCTTTTGTGATTTTAAACCTTTTTGCTTTCAGTAAACCTCTTTTGGCTTCGAGGTAGTAGCTAGTATTGATTCCTTTTTTAGTAGTGATGTACTCAAAGCCTTTAATCGCTGTATCATAATAATTATCATCCAAAGCGATCTCTGCAATATCAAATACGCGACCTCCATTTTCTTCAAATTGTCTATCTAGAGCTCTTGCCTGTCTAAGAGCTTTGTCGTATTGTTTCTGTGTGATGAAAGTCCACATCAGCATCTCAGGAAAAATTTCCATCTCTGGCTGTTCAGTCATACGCTCGTACAACTTAGTCTGTAGCATGGTATACCCTTCTTTATCTAATTCTCTTTGGAAAATGGTTTTAACACTCTTCATTCTCTTTTCGCTTTTAATCAAGCTGTTGAGAAACTCGTCTTGCATCTTGCTTACTTTACCTGTTCGGCGATACATATCAGCCAATTGGTAACTATAATTGTATTGTAATTCTGGCACTTCTTTGCTCGACTCATATACTTGTATTGCTAGATCATAATTGCCAGATCTCGCGAACGAACTACCTAATTTGTTGATCATATGTACATTGCCATTGATATTGCTAATGGCTTTCTGATACATTTGTTTTGACTTCCCAGGCATAAATTGCTTATCGTAGAGGACTCCGTATTGTACATACAGCTGCATCTCTTTCGGTCTCTTTTTTATTTGTCCTTTGATGGCGTCTTCTGCCTGCTCAAAGTTTTCAACTTCCAAGAGCGAAGCGATATAGCGCTCAAAATAGTAATCATTCTTACCTGTCTTATCGAACATACGTTTATATACTTCTGCTGCTTTTTCGTACTCACCATTACGGAAGTAAGCATTAGCTAATTTGCTATCTTGGGCTTGAACCACGATAACAGAGAGTATAGTAAAGGTTACAAATAGGAATCTGGACAACTTCATTGAAATTAACATATTATAAGAATGCAATATAGGTGTATAGGCTAATTGCAACAAGAACTAAAATTAAAACGTCTTTTGGAGCGAAATTGATTCAATTTGAGGGTAGAAAAGTAAATTGGTTGTCAATATAGAATTAAAAAACAGCCATCCTTATTAGTATGAATGGCTATTAATATCTACAATTATTATCTTCTAACTAGCCTCTCTTCACTTCTATAAAAATAATATCGCCATCTAGCAATTCTATTTCTTCACCACAATTTGATTCCATAGAAACACTATTTGCTAATACTTCAGCAGCAATGTAATCTGAGTGTCCAGCTAAAGCAGCTTTCACTAAAACGTGATCACTAATCTTTACATTGATACGGTCAGTTACTTCAAATTCATTTGACTTTCGTAGGTTTTGGATGCGATTGACCAATTCTCTTGCCGCTCCTTCTGCTATGAGTGCATCATCTAATTGGATATCTAATGCTACAGTCAGTTCCTTGTCAGAAGCAACTTGCCATCCAGGGACATCCTCCGCTATGATTTCAAGATCTTCTAGATCGATTTCATATTTCACTTCACCGAGATCGACTATGTAGCTATTGCTTTTTTCAATCTGAGTGATGGTGTCATTATCAAACTTTTGAATGATCGCTGCTGCAGCTTTCATATCCTTACCGAGCTTACGACCTAGCGTCTTGAAGTTTGCCTTAGCTTTCTTTTTGATAATACCAGAAGTATCTGTGATGTATTCGATGTCCTTTACATTTACCTCTGCCATGATCAGATCCTTAAGAGCTTCTACTTGCCCTTGGAACTCTGGATTGAGCACAGGAAGTAAGATACGCTTCAATGGTTGACGTACTCTTAGGTTATCTTTCTTACGAAGTGATAACACTAATGATGAGATGCGCTGCGCATAATCCATTCGCTCTTCTAAGGCTTTATCGATAGCTCCATCTACTGGCTGAGGGAAATCTACCAAGTGTACTGATGGGTGCGACTCTAGCTGAGATACATCATTTAGGTTCTTAAATAACCAATCACTAAAGTATGGCGATATCGGTGCGATAAGTTTAGATATAGTGGAAAGACATTCGTATAATGTCTGGTAGGCTGCGATCTTATCCTCACTGTATTCTCCTTTCCAGAATCTACGTCTACATAATCTCACATACCAGTTACTCAGATGACTATCCGCGAATGACTGAATCCTACGAGCTGCTTGCGTTGGCTCATATGCTGCAAAGTCTGCATCTACTTCTTTTTTGAGAGTATTGAGTAGAGAAATAATCCATTTGTCGATCTCTTGACGGTTTTCTAACGGTATATATGCTTCGCTATGATTAAATTGATCGATGTTGGCATATAGGCTAAAGAACTTAAATGTCTGGAACATCGTAGCAAAGAACTTACGTCTCACTTCTTCTATTCCGGCTTCATCAAACTTGAGATTATCCCAAGGTGATGCGTTACTGATCATATACCATCTTGTGGCATCTACTCCATACTTGTCTAGCGTTTCAAATGGATCAACTGCGTTACCAAGTCGCTTACTCATTTTCACACCGTTCTTATCGAGTACAAGACCGTTAGATACTACCGTCTTGTACGCCACACTGTCAAATACCATAGAGGCAATCGCATGCAATGTAAAGAACCATCCTCTAGTCTGATCTACACCTTCGGCGATAAAGTCTGCAGGGAATCTAGAGTCGAGCAATTCTTTGTTTTCAAATGGATAATGCATCTGTGCATATGGCATTGATCCACTATCAAACCATACATCGATAAGATCCAGCTCACGCTTCATTTCCTTACCATCATCAGATACTAATATCACATCATCGATATACGGACGGTGAAGATCTTTTGGCATCTCTTGACTAAGACCTAATACTTTATTCGCTTTGTCTATTTCAGATTGTAGCTCTGCAATAGATCCTATAGATATCTCGTCACTATTATCAGCGGTACGCCAGATCGGAAGCGGTATGCCCCAATATCTTGATCTTGATAGATTCCAATCTTGGAGATTCTCTAGCCAATTACCGAATCGCTTCTCTCCTGTGTGAGCAGGTTTCCACTGGATCGTCTTATTGAGTTCTATCATACGATCTTTTACTGCCGTAGTACGAATGAACCAACTATCCAATGGATAATATAATACTGGTTTATCAGTCCTCCAACAATGTGGATAATTGTGACTGTATTTCTGTACGTTGAATGCTTTGTTTTGCTCCTTGAGCATGATTGAGATATCGACATCTACGTTTTTATACGCATTTCCTTCATCCTTGTAATCCTTGACATATCTTCCGGCGAAGTCAGTCACCTCATCCACGAACTTACCTTGTAAGTCAACAAGCGTCAATGATCCGATACCATATTTTTTAGCGGCAAACATATCATCCGCACCGAATGATGGCGCTAAGTGAACGATACCTGTACCGTCCGATGTAGATACGAAGTCACCACAGATTACTTTGAATGCATCGCCATCTTCAGGCTGCACGTATGGCAACAGTTGCTCGTATTCGAGCATCTCAAAGCTTGCACCCTTGTACTCACCTGTGATCTTATATGGTATTACTTTATCTTCTGGTTTGAAGGCCTCATAGTATTCTTCCGCAGTAGCTTCGTTGAACCATTTGCCTACTAGCGCTTTCGCTAATATCAGGTTGACAGGAAGTTTAGTATATGGATTGTAGGTAGCGATACGTACATAGTCGATCTTTTTCCCTACAGCCAAGGCCGTATTCGATGGGAGTGTCCATGGTGTCGTTGTCCAAGCTATGAAATAAACATCACCAGCTTCATTTCCTTCGAACAGAAATTCTGATGCTGCGTTTTTCTTCAGTTTAAACTGTGCTACCGCAGAAGTATCCATTATATCTTTGTAACAGCCTGGTTGATTCAGCTCATGTGTACTTAGTCCTGTACCTGCAGCTGGCGAATAAGGCTGTACTGTATACCCTTTATACATGTAACCTTTCTTGTGTAGTTGATCAAGTAGCCACCAAACAGACTCGATGTAGTTGTTTTCGAAAGTGATATATGGATCATCGAGGTCTACCCAATAGCCCATCTTGACTGTAAGGTCATCCCATACGTCTTTGTAACGCATTACTGTTTCTTTGCACTTCAGATTGTATTCATCTACCGTGATCTTAGTACCGATATCTTCTTTAGTGATACCAAGTTCTTTCTCTACTGATAACTCTACAGGTAGTCCGTGCGTATCCCAGCCACCTTTACGCAGCACACGTTTACCTTTCATAGTGTTGAATCTACAGAAGATGTCTTTAACCGTACGTGCCATCACGTGGTGGATACCAGGCATACCATTAGCAGATGGTGGTCCTTCATAGAAAACGTAAGTGTTATCCTCAGGCTTCTCATCTATACTCCGCTGAAAGATATTTTCTATATCCCAAAATGCTCTGATCTCTTTATCTATCTCAGGAAGATTAAGTGACTTGTGATCTTTGTACTGTGCCATATTGTATCTGTTCTATGATAAGAGTGCAAAAATATAAAATCATGGGTAATGAGCGTATTAATAAGCTAATCAGAGAATAAATCTGCTCTTAACTGTTTTAGCGTACTAATCTAAGTCCATATTTTTACTGTGGAAATTACAGACGACAAGATGAATTTGAGAACAGCACTAATTAGTAGACGAAAAAAATTTAAATAAAAAATCCATTCCGTTCTTAGTAGGTGATAGCTCTCATAGATTTATCATTTTTTGATTATCAGTAATCCAATTAAAGAGTAATAATCGCCATTGTAACTTTTGGTCCATATTGGACATCTATTTCTATTACTTTGTTTGTTTGTTACTTCAGGAATTTTCAAAAAATTTTTATCATAAAAGAAAGACCCTTCTAACATGATTCAGAAGAGTCCTTATGATTGCTTTTATTTTTTGAATGTACTTCTTTGATTGACTTTAATTTTTGTTTTTGTCTCTAGGTCAATGCGTTGCTGCATCGACAAAGATTTTAATACACCCCATATAGTTTAGCCTTATCTTAGTAAAGTCAATGCGTTTTTATAAAATTCTGTCTGACTTTCAGTCTCGCTAATTTCTTATAGAAATTCTCTGGATCGTGGTAGTGTCAACCTTAAAAAAAACTGCACAACTCCGAAATTGTTTATTCGATACGCGAATGAACTTACACAGTCATGATATCCTTTTCCTTTGCGTCAATCATGTTTTCTATCTTCTTTGTGTAGGATTTTACTTTGTCTTCTACTTCTTCTTCCTTTCGCTTTCCTGCATCTTCAGGGTATCCTTCCTTCACCTCTTTTTTGATGGCGTCCATCAACTTGTGGCGGATACTCCTAAGACTAACTTTCGCGTCTTCTCCTATTCCTTTACACTGCTTCACTAAATCTTTACGTCTCTCATGTGTCATAGGTGGTACGCTGATACGGATAAATTCTCCGTCATTCATAGGGGTAAGTCCTAGATTGGCTTCAAATATAGCACGCTCTATTACAGCGAGCATACCTTTCTCCCAGGGTTGAATAGTGATGGTCTTACTATCTGCTGTACCCATGTTGGCTACCTGTGAGATAGGTGTCGGTGTACCATAGTAATCACAGTTGACACTACTTAGCATTGCTGGTGATGCCTTACCTGCTCTGATCTTTGTTAATTCTGCTGCTAGGTGTTCTAGTGACTTTTGCATGTCATCGTCACCTTCCATTAATGTTTCTTCTAAAAATTCGCTCATATAATATAATACTTAAAAAATTATCTCTTTGTAGTTAGTTGTCGATTCATTCGTTTGAACTTGAAAAGTAGGCCATGTGTATGCTGCGCAACCCAAACTATATTGCTTCTACGCATGTTTTTCTGCGAAAAGCAATTGCTCGCTTAGTTTCTTCCTCCCATCATCTGAAGCAAAATAAATAAAAATAATACTAATGAAGACATGGCTTTCGCTACATATGTCATCGCTGCCCACCAAAGTGAGTCTTTTGCACCATCCAATTCGGCCCCATGCGCTATACCAGCGTCTTCTATCCATGCCAATGCTCGATTACTCGCATCGAACTCAACAGGTAAAGTTACTAAGCTAAACAGTGCTGTGATACCAAAAGTAGCTAATAATACGATCATAAATATATTACCAAAGATGCCTGAAGCCAACCCTGCTACCATAGCAAAAAATAAAAGCTGCTGTAACTTACTACTCATCTGCACTAGAGGCACTAAATTAGATCTCATAGTAAGCATACTATACGCCTCAGCATGCTGGACTACATGTCCACACTCGTGTGCTGCTACTGCTGCCGATGCTATAGATCTACCATTAAATACAGCTGGCGATAACGAAACCGTTTTGGTCTGTGGATTGTAATGATCTGTAAGCATACCTTTGCCCTGCACTATATTAACATTATGGATACCAAAGTGGTCCATCATCTTCTTGGCTACCTCAGCTCCAGTCATACCTGACCTTAATGGCACCTTTGAGTAGTGAGCAAACTTACTTTTGAGTTTACCACTAATACCCATCCCTATTAGAGATGATATACCTACAATTACTACGTATCCAAACATACTTTAATTTACTTTATTTTATCAAAACCTGTATACTTTCTTAAGACGTTAGGTATAGTGATCCCGTCACTTGTTTGATTATTTTCCAGTAACGCGGCTATGATACGAGGAAGTGCTAATGCACTTCCATTAAGCGTGTGTGCTAAGGTAGTTTTCCCTTCTTCATTACGATATCTAAGCTTAAGTCTGTTAGTCTGGAAAGTCTCAAAATTAGAAACAGAGCTAACTTCGAGCCACCTTTTCTGGGCTGCGGAGTACACTTCGAAATCAAATGTAAGTGCACTTGCGAAACTAAGATCTCCTGAACATAAGCGCAGTATACGGTAAGGCAGTTCCAATTTTTGTAATAGCCCTTCAATATAGTTACACATCTGAGTTAGTGTTTCATATGATTTTTCAGGGTGTTGTACCTGCACTATCTCTATCTTGTCAAACTGATGTACACGATTAAGTCCTTTGACATCAGCACCATAAGATCCAGCTTCTCGGCGGAAGCAAGGTGTATATCCACACATTTTAATAGGAAAATCATCTTCATTGAGGATTACATCTCTATATATATTAGTGAGAGGGACCTCCGCTGTAGGAATCAGATAAAGATCATCTTCATTGACATAATACATCTGTCCTTCTTTGTCAGGTAATTGTCCAGTACCACGAGCAGAATTTTCATTGACCATAAGAGGCGGTACGTACTCCCTATATCCGGCATTACTAGCCTCATCTAAGAAGAAATTGATCAATGATCGTTGTAGTCTTGCTCCTTGACCTTTAAATACCGGAAATCCAGCACCCGTAAGCTTAACACCTAATTTAAGATCAAATATTCCGTATTTATCAGATAAGTCCCAGTGTGGCATCGCATCGTCCCCTAGATCAAGTATATTACCAGTAAGGTCCTGAACTACTTCATTGTCTTCTTCCGTATTTCCTGCAGGTACAGAGGTATGCGCTAGATTAGGTAAGCCTAGGAGTTCCGTTTCTAATTCAGACTTCACAGCTTTAAATCTCTCTTCGAGTATACTAGATTTCTCTTTGAGCTCCGCAACCTTAACCTTCATCACATTAGCCTCTTCTGCTTTGCCAGATTTGAATAGATCACCTATTTCTTTGGAAAGTGACTTTTGTTCTGATAGCAACTGGTCTAATTGTGTCTGAGAGGATTTTCTCTCATCATCCAGCGCTACTATCTTATCGAGCGTAGCAGCTGCATCAATAAATTTTCTCTTGGCGAGACCCTCTAGTAGGCGCTCTCTTTCTTCTCTTATCGTACTTAGTAAAAGCATATCAAAATCCTTGAAAAATGAATATTACAGGACCTAATTTAGTCTTGTGAATCAATGTTGGCAAAGATAGTATTTTGATATTCAAATTATAAATGTATTTTTGCATCGCAAATCATTCATCTTGATTGTTATAAGGATACTTTCAAATCCGTCATTTTCCTACACTATCTATTTCAACATCAACATACTGAGACGGTTATTTTTTGTGAATATACATAGTAGATGTTTGATATACAATGGATTAGAACCAAGCCACTAAATCGATCTCATTGATCGAAAATGCCCACCGCAATTGAAATAAAGTCATATATAACTAACATTGATAGTACTTATTTATTAGATAGGGTCAACTATAATACAACTAAAAACATACAACAAATCGTTATAATGCTCGATATACTACAACTAAATGACATGCTAGTGCCTGATTTGAAGGCTTTAGCAGAAAAGCTTGATCTCAAAGCCTTTAAAAGGCTCTCTAAGCAAGATCTTATCTATAAAATACTGGACCACCAGGCTATCACAGGTAAGGCTCCGGTAGAACAGAAAACAAAGAAACCATCCCCTAAACTAAGATCCCCAAAAGCTCATCGTAAAGATGCCCTTTCAAAGAAAGAAGTGTCTCCTAAAAAAGAAACTCCAGTTAAAAAGGAAGCTCCTGTAAATGGAGAAGACAAGGGGACTGAAGCACCAAAAAAAGTGATTGCTAATGAAGACAAAAAGGAGCAATCTGACAATAAAAATCAGAGAAACGATCGTCAAAAAAATGATCGAAATAATAAACGTAATGACAAGCGTAACGATAAACGTAATGACAAGCGTAACGATAATCAGTCTAATGATAAGCGTAATGAGCAGAGAAAACCTCAGCACCCAACTAAGCCTAAGTTTGACGTAGAGCTTGATGGTGTGATCGTAGGTGAGGGTATACTAGAGATGATGCCAGATGGATATGGATTCCTAAGATCATCTGACTACAATTACCTCTCCTCTCCTGATGACATCTATGTTTCTCCATCGCAGATCAAATTATTTGGCCTCAAGACTGGAGATACTGTACTAGGTGGTATTAGACCTCCAAAAGAAGGGGAAAAGTATTTTGCATTACTCAAAGTTGATCTTGTCAATGGATTTGATCCTGACAAAGTGAAAGAACGTGTACCATTTGAATATCTGACGCCATTATTTCCGGATGAGAAATTTACACTTGCGAGTGATCCATCAGGTAGAGATTATGGTAATCGTATGATAGACCTATTCTCTCCTATAGGTAAAGGGCAAAGAGGGCTAATCGTAGCACAACCTAAGACTGGTAAGACATTCTTACTCAAGGATGTAGCTAATGCAATAGCAAAAAATCACCCTGAATGTTACCTACTCGTACTACTCATTGATGAGAGACCTGAGGAAGTAACAGATATGAAGAGATCTGTAAAAGGTGAAGTAGTAGCGTCTACTTTCGATGAGCCAGCAGAAAATCACGTAAGAGTAGCGAATATAGTACTTGAGAAAGCAAAAAGACTGACAGAGAGTGGCCACAATGTAGTGATTCTCTTGGATTCGATAACGAGATTAGCAAGAGCATACAATACTGTGGCGCCCACTAGTGGTAGAGTACTTTCTGGTGGTGTAGAAGCAAATGCACTACATAAGCCAAAGAAATTCTTCGGTGCTGCACGTAATATAGAAGGTGGAGGATCACTTACTATATTGGCTACAGCTCTTATAGATACTGGATCGAAGATGGATGAAGTAATTTTCGAAGAATTCAAAGGTACAGGTAACATGGAGCTACAACTAGATAGATCTCTAGCGCATAAGCGAATGTATCCTGCGATCGACCTTACTAAATCAAGTACGCGTAGAGAAGAACTACTTATGGACAAAGCTACGCTTAGCAGAATGTTCGTACTTCGTAAGCATCTAGCTGATATGAAGCCTGATGAAGCTATGCAGTTCCTGCGTAAACACATGATAGGTACCAAGAGTAACGAAGAACTGATGGAATCAATGAATTAGAGGTACTTCGCCTAGACTCGCTGCACTTCATGAATCGATAACGCAGCCTTGGTCACTTTTGAAACATATTGGCCTTTGAGAGGAAGAATGACGTATACAAAATGTTACTATTTACCGTATCACAAAAAAAGTGACTTTATTGATTATCAATTAGTTTTGTATTTAAAAAAATATAATGCGTAGATATAGAGCTAAATAGAACAATTAAGTTTCTTCGATGCTTGGTATATAAACAAATAAAAATTACTTTTGCGACTCTTTTCGAAAAACATTGTATTATTTCGAAAGGGGATAATAAAATTTAAAAGCAATGAAAAGAACGTATCAACCGTCAAGAAGGAAAAGAGTTAACAAGCACGGATTTAGGGCTAGAATGAGCTCAAAGAATGGAAGAAAGGTACTTGCTAGAAGAAGAGCAAAAGGTAGAGTGGTGCTTACTGTATCAGACGATATGGCGAGTAAGTAGAACACTACTTCTATAATTAATATTGGGAAAATCTGAAGAACTCCATGTGGGTCTTCAGATTTTTTCGTTTACATACCTTTTAAAAGAGTCACATCGATTACCTTTACTACAATGGCTAATCTACATTCTTTTCCTGCATCACAAAAGCTAAAAAGCCGTAAGGTAATAAGTAAGCTGTTTGAGAGTGGAAAGCAAGTTAAGGCCTATCCTATCAGAGCTGTGTACAGCATATCAGAGTTTGATTCTAATTATCATACCGCTCATGTACAGATGGGAATATCAGTACCCAAGCGTTTATTTAGAAGTGCCGTAGATCGCAATCGTATCAAGCGTCAAGTGAAAGAGGCATATAGAATGTATCATACTGAACTTAGCGATCTAGCCGAAAAGCAAAACATCTATTTAGCTATGATGGTGATATATATCGATAGAAAGGAACCTGACTTTAATCATCTAATCAAAAAGGTTAAAAATCTAGTCGACCAATTTTATAATCTGTTACAAACTAATAAGTCTTAATCTAATTTAACCTTCTCCTTTCAAGTATATTATATCCTTGATCATATTATGAATAACATTTACGACATTGTAATCATAGGATCCGGACCCACGGGAATAAGCTGCGCTATAGAAGCAAAGAAAAATCACTTTTCTACTCTGATCTTAGAGAAAGGAATGCTTACTAATAGCATATATCACTTCCCTACTAATATGACATTCTTTTCTACTAGTCTCAAGCTTGAGATCGGTGATATCCCATTTGTCTCACACAACGAGAAGCCCACAAGAATGGAAGCACTAGAGTACTATAGACGCGTTATCGAACATTGGGAATTAGAGATCAAATTTAGAGAAGAAGCAACTAGCATTGACAATCAAGGTAATGGGTTTACTGTTTCAACTATCAATGGAACTTATGATTGTAACCATGTAATCGTGGCTACAGGCTTCTATGATAACTATCGAAAGCTTAATGTGCTTGGTGAAGACTTGCCTAAAGTGAAACACTATTATGATGATGTCCACCCCTATATACAGCAAAAAGTAATGGTAGTCGGAGCTGCCAATTCAGCTTGTGATGTAGCTCTTGAGACTTGGTCAAAAGGTGCAGATGTGACTATGGTAATACGAGGCGATGAACTATATCAAAAAATAAAATATTGGATACTTCCCAATATCCAAAACAGAATTAAAGAAGGATCTATCAAAGCATATTTTAATAGCACTGTAAAGAAGATTACAGAAACAGAGGTAATGATAGATACACCAGAGGGTGTTTTAAGCATTGACAATGACTACGTTCTTGCGATGACTGGCTATACTCCCAACTATAAGTTATTTGCTCAGTTCGGTATAAAATGGGACAGTACTGAGCTACAGATACCAATCCACAACAAAGACACACTTGAGAGCAATCGAAAAGGACTTTATATCGCTGGAGTTATCAAAGGAGGACTTCGTACGAGTAGATACTTCATCGAGAACACTAGGGAACATGGTGAGAAAATTATCCAAGATATCATTCTGAAATCAAGTATATCATAGGTATAAAAATCCTTAAAAACACTAATTTATACCTCTCTAAAAAAATGTTCAATTTAATTTAAATAACTATTGTATAATCTATTTTAGATTAATACATTTGCATCGCTTTTAAAGGAAAGCACAACAAATTTAAACTAATGCCTCCTTAGCTCAGCTGGTTAGAGCGCCGGACTGTTAATCCGTAGGTCCTAGGTTCGAGCCCTAGAGGAGGCGCAACCAATTAAATTTGGTACTTAGAGATTCGATTCATTTCGTATCTCTTTTTTTATGCCCATACTTGAAGGAAATATAGCTTAACGAAGCAGCGTCAATTAGATTTCAACGAAGACGAAACATTGGAAAGACTTAAAATATTATTAATCTTTTGATAATTACGCTCCCGCCCGATCTAAGTGTTATATTCTAAATAAGCGACTCTCATTTCTTATTCTTTCGAAGCGTAGCCATTCAAATTTTTCAATCTTACGCTTCCTTCAATTCATTAATCAATATATATAGTATTTCTGCTGCAGCTTCTGCTATGATTGTACCTGGACCAAACACTGCCGCTGCACCCGCATCAAATAAGAGTTGATAATCTTGTGGAGGGATCACGCCTCCAACAATCACCATGATATCTTCTTTACCGATCTTCGCCAATTCCTGTATTGTTTCAGGCACTAGTGTTTTATGTCCTGCAGCTAATGATGATATACCTAGAATGTGCACATCATTTTCAGCAGCTTGTCTTGCCGCCTCTCCTGGCGTTTGAAATAATGGTCCGATATCCACATCAAATCCAAGATCAGCGAAACTCGTAGCTATAATTTTGGCACCCCTATCGTGCCCATCTTGACCCAATTTAGCTACCATAATCCTTGGGCGCCTTCCCTCCATCTTTGTAAATTCTTCGGATAGCATTCTTGCATTACTGAATTTTTCGTCCATCTTTATTTCTTTAGCGTATACACCTGAAATTGATTTAGTTGTCGCTTTGAATCTTCCATATTCGGCTTCTATAGCATCTGAAATCTCACCTAATGTAGCTCGACATCTAGCTGCCCCAATTGCTGCAGCTAGTATATTTGAATTACTGTCCTTTGCGGCTGCAGTTACCTTAGCTAAAGCAGCGCCAACCTTAGCTTGATCTCGAGTAGTTTTGATCTTCTCTAGTCTAGCGCCTTGGCTGTTTCTGACTTTAGTATTATTTACTTCTAACGTATCTAATTGAGTGAGTGATTCTGGCTTGAAGATATTCACACCAATAACTTGCTGAGCCAAGCTATCTATCTGCGCTTGCTTACGAGCTGCTGCTGCTTCTATTCTAGATTTTGGCAAACCAGACTCTATTGCCTTTGTCATACCTCCAAGTTCTTCTACTTCCAAGATGTGCTGCCATGCTTTCTCAATAAGATCATTAGTTAATGACTCTACATAATAAGAGCCCGACCATGGATCGATAGCCTGCGTGATACCTAGATCCGATTGCATATACTTCTGAGTATCTCTAGCAATTCCAGCAGAATAGTCTGTGGGTAGAGCTATGGCCTCATCTAGTGAATTGGTATGCAATGACTGTGTTCCACCAAATGCCGCGGCTAATCCTTCGATACACGTACGTGCCACATTATTATAAGGATCTTGTGCAGTAAGACTATATCCTGATGTCTGGCAATGTGTCCTTAGAGCCATGGACTTAAGGTTTTCTGGATTGTACTTCTTGACGATGCGTGCCCAAAGTACCCTTGCCGCTCTCATCTTAGCGATCTCCATGAAAAAATTCATACCAATACCCCAAAAGAAAGAAAATCGTGGGACAAATTCATCGACCTTGAGTCCTGCTTTCATTCCTGCACGAATATATTCCCATGCATCAGCTAATGTATATGCTAGCTCAATATCTGCTGGTGCCCCTGCTTCATGCATATGATAGCCTGAGATACTAATACTATTGAACTTCGGCATATACTTACTCGTATATGCGAATATATCTGACACTATACGCATACTTCCTTGAGGTGGATAGATATAGGTATTACGCACCATAAATTCTTTGAGGATATCATTTTGTATAGTACCACTAAGTTTCGAAGCTTCTACTCCTTGCTCTTCTGCCGCTACTATATAGAAAGCCATAATAGGTAATACTGCACCATTCATAGTCATAGATACAGACATCTGATCTAACGGAATCTGATCAAATAAAATTTTCATATCTTCTACTGAATCAATAGCAACTCCCGCCATACCGACATCACCTTTCACTCTAGGATGATCAGAATCATATCCTCTATGAGTCGCCAAATCAAAAGCTACGGACAATCCCTTCTGTCCAGCAGCTAGATTTCGACGATAAAATTCATTACTCGCTTCTGCAGTAGAGAATCCAGCATACTGTCTTATAGTCCAAGGCCTGCTAATATACATCGTGCTATACGGCCCTCTAAGATATGGCGGTAATCCACTAGTATATCCGACATGTGGAACTGATTGAATATCACTATACCCGTAGCTGCTCTTAAGATCAATTTGCTCTTGAGTCTTTCCTACAGTAACCGCAGAAGATAATGATCTAGATAATGACGTATCTAGTTTGTGTGACTTAATAAGGTCTTGCTTACTCATAGAGTCACAAGATAAGGAAGTGTAGTAATCTAAGCTATATTAATTGAGATAGTCTTTATTGAAAATAACTCCTTTGCGTGCATCGTACCCTGGTTTGATACCACTTTTGATAAGATCTTTCTTGTATTCGAATGAATTAGGATCAACTATGAAAACCTTACAAGCAATTGCATATGATAATTCATCGTGCGTTTTCTTCCAGACATGGGCAAGTTCGATTGCAGTTGAATTATAGTCTTTGCACCATTTCTTTCCTATGACTATCTCCAAAGAGAAGACGCCATTACGAAACGATAACAGTCTACTAGATAGCCCAAAGCCTACCTTATAATACATATCATTCTCCTGCGAGTGTCGTTTATTTAATCTTTCAATATCCATACTAGATAGTGATAAGACAGAAATTATGCCAAATTATATATAACAGGATGTGGAATAATAGTAAATCAGAAAGTCCTCTATCTAAACATCATAGCCATGTGGTGCTATGTTTGGAGTCCATGTTTCATAGTCCATTTATTTTTCTTCGAAATGGGCAAATTTTTAGTCCCTCCAACTAGTTTTACTGCGAAATTTCACTTGTTCACATCGACGATGCCTTTTTTACTTCGTAAAAACGCTTGACCATCCATAAGCTTCTCTCATCTTGTCATATATCGCCGTATTATCATAAATTCCACGAAAAAGTGCTTCTTGTGGCCCATGAGCAAACACACATATCATTTCCGCTGTATGGTAATCTGAAGTGAATGCTGTAACTAATTTTTCTCTAGTAGACCCCTTCTGGATAGCGAAACCTCCAGTTTCGTGATCAGCAGTGACTATAACTAAAGTCTCTCCATCTTGCTCTGCCCAATCTAGTACTGCTCCAATAGCATTATCAAAATCAATCATTTCTGTAATGATATAATCAGAATCATTTGAGTGACCACCCCAATCAATTTGAGATCCCTCAATCATGATGAAAAATCCATTGTCTCTTTTATCAAGTGCTTCGATTGCCATTATAGAAGCTTTCTGAAGATAGTCTCTTCCCTGTGCTGCAGGTATAGGATCAGCTAAAGAAGTGAGATAAGCAAAATTCTCGTTCTCCTTGATTTGCATAGAATCTAGCTCATTATTAAAATAATCACCTACTTGATATCCTTTATTTCTCAACTCTTGCAATAGGTCTCTACCATCTTCTCTATTGTTAAAATATTTAGCTCCTCCACCAATGAAGCAGTCAATATCAGTCTTTAGAAAATCAGCTGCAATCTCCTCATAATTCTTTCTATGTCCATTATGTGCTATAAAACTAGCAGGAGTAGCGTGCACTATGGTCGATGTAGATACTAATCCAGTAGCAAGTTTTTTTATTTCTGCTTCTTCCAGAATCGTAGGTATAGCTATCGTATCCAAATTTACAGCTATGGCGCCGTTATAAGTTTTTTGTCCACAAGCGAATGCTGTTGCACCAGCTGCACTATCCGTTACTAGACTAAACGCAGCATGAGACTTGTGTAAGCCTATAGTCTTCATTCGTTCTAGATTGAGCTTATCTCCATTTGAGTACATACCTGCTGTAATTTGAGACAATCCCATTCCGTCACCCACCATAAAAATGATATTCTTAGGCTTTTTGACCTCTGATCGATCGGATGTAGTTGTAGCTGTAGTATTAGACTTTATTTGTGACTCAATTTTCTTGGGTGTGTTACAAGTAGAAAAAGTGAGGAGTACAATGACGGAAAACAGTATTGGCTTCATAGATAAATAATTTGATCGCAAAAGTAGTGCTTTTAGTTGGTGATAAAAATGACGAATTTGATCATGCCCAATCTCAATTAATGCCGTATTGGATATTTCTATTTTTCTTTGACAAAGCCAGAAATTCTATCCGTTTTCGGAACGTTGAAATGAAGCGTTTCGGTATTCCCATTTTTCTTTTGAAAAGCTATAAACTAATCGCTCCTAAGTTGAGTCTCTATTCTTGCAGCCTTACGAGCTGGAAGAATACTTGCGATATATGATATACCTAGTACAGTAGCTATTACTACTGCAAAGTCAATCAATTTTAACTCTATAGGGTATGATCGCACCATAAATCCATCTGGAATAGATACTAGTCCAAATTGTTTTTGAAGGAAATACATAAAGAGAGCTAAGGCTGTTCCTATTAAAACACCTACCATACCGATTAGCATTCCTTCCGCAATAAATATCTCTTTAATTTGTCGAACCGTCATACCCATAGACTTAAGTATACTGATATCCTTACGCTTATCTAAAACGATCATCCATAGACAGCCTACCATATTGAATGCTATCATGACCATCGTCAATGAAGCGATCAGGTAACTTACCCATTTCTCTATATTCATGATCTTTAGATAAGCTTCATTTTGCTGATAGCTATTCTTAATAACATAACCTGGACCCATGAGTGCTTTAATACTTGAACGGATTTCATCTTCGTCGTAGTCCTCTTGTAATCTTATTTCTAATGCTGATGTTTTATTTTCATAACTAAGTAACTTATTGACAAATTCGTAATTAGAAATGATGTATTGAAGATCTGCTTCACTTTGTACAGAGAATACTCCAGATGGATACACTTCCAAAGTCTTGAACGGGTTGGATATTAGGCCTATTTTTTTTCTTAGCGGCATATGGATCGAAATAGGTGTAATTACATCATTGAAGTTTACACCTAGTTTGGTACGCATACCCGCTCCGATTACAGCATAGTTGATATTACCTTCCTTCAGTATATAGTCTCCACGTTTTACTGTAGTGTATATATCAGTTGCATTATGATATTCGCTATCTACACCTTTAACACTTCCTACCTCTTGAGCATCCTTGTATTCAAATAATGCAGTCTCTTCTATCGTTTTAGACACTGCCGTTACTCCATCTATAGCTTTTATTTGTTTAACGGTCTCATCGTCTATATAAAATGATTTTCCCTCATCAAGGACAATTTTCATATCTGGATTAAATGAATCAAAGAGACTGGATAATAAAGATTCAAAGCCGTTGAATACCGAGAGAATCAATATCAAAGCAGCAGTACCTATCGTAATGCCAAGTATAGAGATCCACGTTATAATATTGATGGCATTATTAGACTTTTTGCCCAGTAGATATCTACGTGCTATTTCGAAGGTAAGCTTCATGGGGGAAAGATAATAATAATGATCAAGTTCAGTATCAAGCGAAAATCAAACAAAGTAAGTCGAAAACTAAGAATGTTTACTCTATATCCCCACTCTTTAACTCTGCCATTGGTAGCAAAGGTTTAATTGGATCCTTTTTGATTGCATTATATATTGCTGATTGTATCTTAGGGCGGTAATCATATTTACCCAAATTATTGTTTTTCATTGTAGGATAAGTACGATTGGAGATAAATACATATACTATATTTTGTTCTGGATCCGCCCAAGCTGCACAGCCTGTAAATCCAAGGTGCCCAAAAGTAGATTCACTAGCTAGTTCCGACATATTAGTATTAAGGTTTTCGTCTAGCTGTTTCATATCAAAGCCAATACCTCTTCGCTTGCTTTTGGGAAATCGTGTAGTAAATTTATCAATCGTATTTGAATCGATATATCGCCGTCCCCCGTATACGCCTCTATTAAGAAGCATCTGCATCATGACACCTATCTCTTTTGAAGTAGAAAATAATCCTGCATGACCACTCACTCCACCAAGCATTGCTGCGCCCATATCATGGACTATGCCTTGCAATGTAGTATGACGGAAATAATTGTCTATTTCTGAGGGGACGATTTCAGTTCTAGCATATCTATCTAGAGGAAGAAAACCTGTTCTACGCAGGCCTAGTGGCTGATAAAAATTGCGCTGAACGAATGTATCTAATCTAGTTCCCGATTGATTTTTGATTGTGCGATGCATGAAATAGAATCCCAAGTCGCTGTATCTATAATCATCATTATCTCTCAAATCACTGGTATAGATTCTAGACCAAATACTGTCTACATATTCATCCCACATAAACATGTCATCTGTAATTTTAATACTAAAACTATCTTGTGGTAGATTTCTATAATATTTGTTAATAGGCTGAGGATACTTTGTCTCAGTCATTGTTTTTTTATAAAAAGGAATCCAACCTACGAGCTTGCCTTGATGTGCTAACATATCGTTCACACAGATTTCTCCTTTGTTGCAAGTATCAGCCTCTGGCAAGTAAGTCCTAAGTTTATTTGATGGGTCAAAAAGGCCTTCATCATAAAGCTTCATAAGTGACAATGTACTTGCCATTATCTTAGTGACCGACGCAACATCATAGATGTCACTATTTCTAACTTTTCTTTTCTTTGATTGTGTAAAGTGTCCATAAGATTTGTCAAAAATTACTTTTCCATCTTTAGCTACAAATACTTGACAACCAGGTGCTGCATTGCGTTTAATAAGTTCTGCCACCAGTTTGTCTATATGAATTAAACTATCACTTATCATCCCTACTCTCTCTGGCGTACTGTACCCAAGTGACCCATTGGATTCTCTATATACTCCCATACCGAATGGAAATGAATTCGATCCAGAAACTGGCAACTTACCACTAATACGGTTAGCACCAAACAATGCTTGAGCAGCAAGATCTTGTGTCATCTCATCTTCGTTATACGCTACTAATATCGGATCCATATCTTCGAAATACCTAAGAGCATAAGGACTACCGAATAAAGTGACAATTACTCTTTTTCTCTTGGCCAAACCTCGTACATATTGCACTGCCGATTGGTCAATACCAAAATTCTTAGTAGCATACTTACTCATATCATGAAAGCTAACTATAATATGGCTAGCACTTTCAAAATTAGCATCCAAGGCTTTAGCTTTTACTTCGTCCACTTGCTTACTAGAGAAGTAATGCTTAGCATTAGAGTAACTATTGATCCGACTTTGGAATGGTGTCTGTGTAGTAGAACCAATCGTCAATGTCATGATGATTTTTTGCGCTGGCGTCGTGATCGGAATTTGGGTTTCACGATCATTCACTAATGTTAGTGCTTCTTCGATCAGCCTCGATTTAAGCGCTAATGATTCTTTTGAATTAAGATCTTCAGATATATTCTCAAGGCTTAATTTTTCTGGCTTTTGATAAAGGCCGAGTCTGTACTTTTCTAATAGTATACGTTTTACACTTGCTTCTACTTGAGTCATTTCTATCCTACCATCAGAGATATATTCTTTGATCGATTTGATCGATTTTGATAGATCTTCTGATAGGACGATCATATCATTTCCTGCCTGTAGTGCTTCCGCTTCTGCTTGTCCAGTTTTAAAATGCTTCGTTACACCTTTCATCTCCATCGCATCCGTAAATATGATACCATCGAACCCTATATCTTTTCTGAGAATATCTGTCAATGCAGTTTTGCTGAGAGATGTAGGACGGTTAGTACGGTTGTCAATAGATGGTACATGCAAATGAGCGGCCATCATACTCTTGATACCATACTTAGATAAAGCTCTGAAAGGCATCAACTCTAGACTATCCAACCGCTGCATATCATGAGCGATAATAGGAAGATCTACATGAGAATCTACATCAGTATCTCCATGTCCAGGAAAGTGCTTAGCACAAGCTAAGATTCCTTGATCTTGCATCCCTCGCATAAAGCTATAGGATTTAGCAGCTACATTGTACATATCTTCTCCATAAGATCTATCGTTGATCACAGGATTATCTGGATTATTATTGACATCAGCAACAGGAGCGAAATTGACATGCAATCCGATTCGTTGGCAATGACGAGCTACTTCCTTACCCATCTCGTAAATCAGATTATTATCTTGTATCGCACCAAGCATTAACTGCCTTGGAAAGCTGATTGTCTGATCTTTAAATCTCATACCTAAGCCCCACTCCCCATCTATAGCAGTCATGAGGGGAATTTTACTTTCGTCTTGATACATATTTGTAATACGCGCTTCTTCTCTAGGGCTGCCTTGAAAGAAACAGATACCACCGATATGATGCTCTCTAATTTGTCCAAGGATCTTGGCCGTTTCCTTTCTATCCTTCTTACTAAATGCCCTCACCATAAATAGCTGTCCAATACGCTCATCATCACTCATAGCATTGTAGAGACTATCTGCCCAAGCACGTTCAGTGAGCAGCGTCTGTGATTTCACATCTATCCGAACCAAGATCAAAAACACAAATGCTATTATATATTTATGGTTTATTTTATTCATATATCTACTTTGTAAAAGCCTCTGGATTTAGCTTGAGGGCCTTTTCATAATTTAACCTTGCATTTTCATCATCTCCGTAAGCACCATAGGCATTATATAGATTAACGTAGGACAAAGCATTATTAGGTTGCAAATCAGCTACCTTTTTGAAATATTTAATTGCTTCTTTATGATTTCCTTTTATTCCATTAGTAACACCGAGGAGTCTATTTGTCTCAACATCCTTTGGCCTAATCGCTAAAGATCTACGCAAATATTTCTCTGCTTTCAAAAGATCTTGCTTTTGCTCACCGAAATATTTTCCTGTATCTCGTAGTGCTACTGCTAGATTAGATTCACCATCTGCGTCTCCAGGATATAAACTCAATAATCTTTCGTAACTTCTAACTGCATTTTCGAATTCTTTTTTATAAAAAAAAGAATTACCCTGAATCATCATTGCGTTTTTATAATTAGGATGCACCTCTAAAGCTTGAGTGGTGTGCTGAATCGCCTCTTGGAGTAAATTGGTCTTTCTTGGACCGTCTTCCATCCTTGACGCCTTATTAGATTTAGTACCACCTGCTGCATTGAGAATCTTAGCACTGCGAGTAGATGTATGTACATCAGTGGTGAAAAGTGTATAATTATCTTTCCACACCATATTACGTGTCATTGTTTTTCCGATCATACCAATCATTACCAATGCAAATATTCCTTTGATCACCGCTGGATACTTTTCATTTCCTTTCCAACATAGATAAGCAACTATCAAAGAGAAACCGACAGACGGCATAAATAAAAATCGCTCTGACATGTTAGTACCTATAGGAAAAACGATATTAGATACTATAGATATTGTATCTAAGAAATATAAGATGCAAAAAGAAAGCACGCTTCTCTTTTTGAGATTAAGCAATGCGTATAAAATTAACAAGAAATATATAAAAATAGATGCTATTACACTGATATCACTCCAAGACATAATTTCTATATGGCGTGGATAATAATCGTGTGTAAGTGGATGTGGAAATACTAATAAGCCTAGATATTTACCAAGACAATATAGCATAGTAGGTAAACTTTCCATTTTAGATAAGGCCACATATCCGTTATTGGTCCATTTTAAAAATGGATTGTTCATCAACTCCATAGGAGTACCTCCCATATACCATCCAATAACTGATGATCTTATCGCTAGAAAAACTATTGTGCCCACAACAGCTGGTAAAACTGATTTTAAACTCACAGTAATTGACGCTTTTCTAAAAATATATAGTGCCAATGGAATAACTACCAAAAATGTGATTGTATTTTCTTTAGACATGAGTGCAATGAAGAATAACATTCCTGAGAATATCATAAATTTGTTTTTACGCTCATCGTACCAGCGTATGGCGCAGTAAAGTGAGGCTAAACTGCCTAATAAGCATATTATTTCATCACGACCTTTGATATTAGCCACAGCCTCCGTGTGTATTGGATGGACGGCAAAAAGGATACACGCCGCGAATATCATATATCTCCATTTAGAAGAGGTATCATACTTAAGAAATAATCTTTCTAAGGTAAGGTATAGTACTAGTACTAGTAGAGTAAACCACAATATATTCAGCAAGTGGCCTATCACAGGATTGTATCCAAATAACTGATACTCAATAGCAAACATCACTGGTGTCAATGGTCTGTAACGACCACCAGAAACCAACTTCTCTTTTCCATCTACTTTGAAGAAACCTCTAAAAGTATCATACTTTAATAAAGCAGGAATACCCGCGAAACCTTGAGTAGTAAACTCATTGTCATTGATGACTATCGCATCATCTTGTGTATAATCATGGGTGATAGTATTGGCATACAGAACAATAGAAAGCGCAGCTAATATTATCAACTGGAGTTTACGGCTTTCCCATTTACTAACGTCGGGTGCAGTATCTCCGACTACTTCTAGCGTTGTTTGTATTGACTTTTGCTTTGCCATGTCGACAAAGTTAACAAATTAGATGTTTTTATAATATGTAATTGGTCAAAAATGAGATAGACGTTATTGGTCTTTGGTTGATTATAACTGAATCTTTTTCTCATTAAATGAAAACAGAGTTTGACTAAAATTATTTATCTAACGACAGTTCAATTTTCTCAATTCAAAAAAAATGGAATTAAATGCTAGCCAAACCAAATCGCATTCTTAAAAAATATATCCTTCCGAAATTAAAAAATAAAGTTTGTCTATCACAAGTAGAGCATACTGAATTGACTTCGACTCATTAACCGCTATATAATAAAAAAAGGGTCAATTCGCGTAGAGCGAATTACCCCTTTGTATATTATATAGAAAATATTGCTTATTGATCTAGCAGAAAGCTTGATACAACAATAAACCTATGTATTACTGTTAGCCGCCCCAAACTTACCAAGTCTGTATGCCGCTCCCATTATTTGTTCTCTTCTTGCAACAGATGGCTTAGTGTAAGTCTTTCTTTTTCTTACTTCTTTAATGATACCTGTTGAGAAAATTTTTCTCTTGTATCTTTTAAGTGCTCTGTCTATTGACTCCTCGTCTTTTACATTGATGATAAGCATGTATCTCCGTGTATTTGTTGTTTAAATAATATACCCTTATTTTAAGAGTTTGCAAAAGTAATTAATCTCAAGCAATTAAACAACTAGTAATTCATCATAAATTAAGTATACCAAAAACTCTAAAAGTAACATACTATTTTTTTTAATACATACTTGTCTTACTATCAGTACCAAGTGATAGCACTAACTATGATAATTATACTAAAAGTTAATTATAAATAAATTCATAAAAGACATAATATCAATTAGTTATAAATTAATTTTAAATTATTATTTTTTATTTAAAATGAATTATTTCACTTTAAGTATAATTATTGAATAATCAATCATTAAATACCCATAAAAATGTCCATTATATCCGCAAAAATAGATCGCTAAAGGGAAGAGAATTCATCATCAAGTCTATGAATACCTCAGAGGGATTTTTTCCAGAAGACTTTACTGAAGAGCACAATATGATCATCGAGACTGTAAGGGACTTCATATCTATAGAGATCGTACCTAATATAGCTAAGATGGAAAAGCTGCAAGAATGAGGTTAAAACCTCGGGTAAAGTAATAAAAGTGGGCAAGCTAGTTAGGCTTGCCCTTTTCATTATCAGGTTCGAGAGCCACGTTATGCTCTACAGAGTAGTATGCGTATTTACTGTTCCTGAGTGCTATACCAATTCGTCTGCATAAATGCGTTGATGTTTTGGTATAGCTATGATAAGTGAAATATAGTAGGTGCTAAGGACCGGTTCAGAGTCTGTTAGCGGCAAGATGAGTTGAGTTTGAGATTTTTGGGAAATGTCTTACTCTTCCACATCTTCCTTACATAGGTTTTCACCCCTTTTGGTTACATGTATTTTGTTAATTTCAGTTATATATTGTATATTTTGCTTAACTTGATAAGTAACTTTTTATCAAAGTTTACTCTTCTCCGTCCACCAATGATCAAACTCTTCAACTGAAAAGAATAGTACATCTCTAGGCTTGGAGCCTTTTGCTGGACCAACGATACCCATTTGTTCCATTTGATCCATGATACGACCTGCACGGTTGTACCCTAATTGTAACTTACGTTGTATACTTGATGTAGATCCATGTTGACTACCGATGATCAACATCGCAGCATCTTTGAACATACTATCCAAATCTGAGAACTTGAGGCTGGATCCATCTTTACTAAGATCCTCCTCACCAACAAACTCTGGTAAATAGAATGGCTCTGCGTATCCTTGTTGATCTGAGATATGATCTATCACTTTCTCTACTTCTGGAGTATCGACAAAGGCACATTGCAGACGTACTATATTACTGCCAATATTAAGCAGCATATCTCCTTTACCGATAAGCTGATCTGCACCACCTGCATCCAGTATAGTACGACTATCTATCTTACTAGTCACCTTAAATGCCAATCTCGCAGGGAAGTTTGCTTTGATCATTCCTGTAATGATATTTACAGATGGTCTCTGAGTTGCAATAATCAAGTGAATACCAATCGCTCTTGCTAGCTGAGCGAGCCTTGCGATAGGTAATTCTATCTCTTTACCAGCTGTCATGATTAGATCGGCAAACTCATCTATTACTAATACTATATATGGTAAAAACTTGTGCCCGTCATTTGGATTAAGTCGACGTGCACAGAACTTATCATTGTATTCTTTTAAGTTACGCGCTCTAGCTTTTTTGAGTAAATCGTACCTTGCATCCATCTCCATACATAGAGAGTTAAGCGTATGTATCGCTTTGGTCGTATCAGTTACGATAGGTTCCTCTTGATCCGGCAAGAAAGCTAAGAAATGCTTATTTAAACTAGCATATGGAAATAACTCTACCTTCTTAGGATCTATCAACACTAACTTCACTTGTGAGGGATGCTTCTTGTATAACAGAGACATCAATATGGTATTGATACCTACTGACTTACCCTGACCTGTAGCTCCTGCCACTAGAAGGTGAGGCATTTTCGCTAGATCAGCTACAAATACTTCGTTGGATATCGTCTTCCCAAGTGCAATCGGCAACGCCATCTTACTCGCCTGGAACTTATCCGTTGTCACTACCTCATGGAAACTTACTATCTGCGGATTCTTATTAGGTACTTCTATACCTATAGTCCCTTTTCCTGGTATCGGTGCTATGATACGTATTCCGAGTGCTGCAAGAGATAATGCTATATCATCTTCAAGATTTTTGATCTTACTAATCTTTACACCAGGCGCAGGTACTATTTCATAAAGTGTCACTGTAGGTCCTATAGTTGCACGGATCTTAATAATTTCTATTTTATAATTGAGTAAGGTCTCAATAATTTGATCCTTATTAGACTCTAGTTCTGCTCTATCAATTTCTACTTTTCGATCCGCGTACTCTTCTAAAAATTCGATCTTAGGAGGTACATAATTAGAAAGATCAAGTTTCTCATCGTATGGCTGACTAGTATCTTCTTCTTTGTTGATTTCTAGCTTATCCGCAGCTCCTGACTCAACCGTCTTTCTATCCATAGGATCACCAATAGATTCTTCTTGGAAACCCAAACTAGATAAAGCTTTTGGTTCCTCTGATATATCCGTTACCTCCATCTCTAAAGCAGAAGGGTCATACTTAGGTTTACGCATGCGATTACTAGCAGATGGCGCAGGCAACTCAAAATCTAAAGCAGATCCTGGAGTTTCCTGTCCATCAGTACTAATAGTGGTTTTTGGAACGGCACCATCTAGGGCCTCGTCCTCTTGGGAAGGACGCAATGCAGTATAGCCTTTAGAGTCATCTTTAGAAGAAGTAGCTGAAGCGGTCGACTGAGCTACTTTCTCTTCAGACCCTATAGTAGGCATACTACTAAGGAATCGATTTATCGTTTCGGCGAAAGGAATCGTGTCAAGACTTATCTTCTCTCCACCTGGTAACATTGCTTGTATTTGACTCAACTGTGGATTGAACTGCCAGATGACAAAACCCACAAGGCTGAATAGTAAAAGGAAAAAAAGACCTACTGAACCGACAAAATTAATCAGCCAAAGGCAGGCACTTTCTCCAAAGGCTCCACCCCATGTGAAGTCACTTCCTCTAAATAAAAACTCAAGTACTAATGATAGGAATGCAATCCATAGTAATGCATCTTTAGCCTTATAAAAGAAAAGCTGAAGTGATCTCTTCTTTATAAAATCTGAACCTAATTTAAATAATAGGAACACAAATGCTATTGATGGTAATCCAAAGCCCCAATAGAAAAATGCATTGGAAACGAATGCTCCTAGTCTACCTAACCAGTTAGATACAGTAAGGTCACCTTGCATCATAATTTCCCAACTAAATTGGAGAACTTTATCTTGGTCTGTCTTCCAAGTGTACATATAAGATATAAATGCTACCGCTAGATATATTGCCAACAAGTAGCATACTATACCAAAGATCTTGCGCAGTCTATCATCCTGTATCTTACCTTTTTTTGCTTTACTTGTTTTTTTCTTAGTGGTAGATTTCACAGCCATATTTCTCTGTTTCGTTTGGGTAGTACGAATTTTTCTTTTCTTTAAAACTTGATCTATGTCTAGTAAATAGAAATGAGGTTTCCTATAAATAAAGAGATGCATCAACTGGTTAGATCGATACTTCAAGTTCTTTTAATCTACGAGTATAAATAAGACCTTCTTGGGAAAGATACTTATTGGGATACTCTCTTCATATACTGCAGCTAGGAGATGTAAACATAATGATAATATTTACATATTACGAAAATATGTTATATGTTTTTATACTAGTAACCAAAGAGTTATCTCTAATGTTGTTTTTATAGATGTATAAAGTCAGTGATAGTGTGAGGGTTATCTACCCAAGATTGGAACACATATAATTTTAAAAATTTGTTATATACTTTGAACCTTATAAACTTTTCAATAAGTGGACCAAGATGCTTTATTTCGTTGATGTAGGTGTACTTTTCTAAGCTTCAGACGGTTAGAAAAATTACAAACACTTCTTTCGACGAATGTATCAACTGATTTAAAATATTTATTTAACCAGATATAGATCGTTCGTTAAAAAGTATAAACCGATTATTATAAATCTATTGAACAGAGATAAAATTTCTGACTCATGCAATTACATTTGAAAATAACATCAACCTTCTGAATTATCAATCCTTTCGGAATGATCTGATAGTGTCTATTAATCTTATGGATTCTTGCAACGGTCCTATTTCTGATAGACCAGCAAATAATACAGTTAAAATCACATCGAGTATAACAATCTCAAAAAATAAAAGTGTTATTCAGTACACAATCAAATAATAAGATGGAAAATAACATGATTATGAATGATCAAACTCTGAAAATAAATGTCCACAATAATGTGGTTGGATATTCCTCAATATTCGATTGATAGAGCGATTCAAATGAAACACATTCTGATATCATTATAATATCAATCGATAATAATCGTAGTACTTTCTTTTATTTAAGATATTTGCATGTATGGGATACAAATCGACCATATCGAAACCTTTTTGCAATTGGATCGCTAGAGATACAACCAAGTGGACAGCCAATGCAGCTCGTGATCAGGATAATATCATGAAACAACTGATTAAAAAAGCGCGTAACACACAATTTGGTAAGGATCATCAGTTTGCTAGTATAAATGATCATCTGTCTTTTGCTGCTTGTGTACCGCTAAGGGATTATGAAGAACTTAGACCATATATAGATATGATACTTGCAGGAGAGAAAGACGTTCTTTGGCCAGGCAAACCAAAATATCTAGCCAAGACTAGCGGCACTACCTCTGGCGTGAAATATATTCCTATTACCAAAGATAGTATGCCGAATCATATGAGGACGGCTACTTCTGCTTTTCTCAATGTAGCGAGTCAAGCCAGGATGCAAGATGTATTGGATGGACGGGTTATGTTTCTCTCGGGGTCACCTGAGATGGAAAACAAAGCGGGTATACCTACAGGTCGTTTATCTGGTATAGTTAATCATGAAGTACCGGCATGGGTAGCAGCCAACAAATTGCCAAGTTATGAGGCCAACTGTATTGAAGAATGGGAAGAAAAACTTGATGCTATCATCAACGAAACTAAGAATGAAGACATGCGACTAATTGGTGGAATTCCGCCATGGGTACAGATGTACTTTGAAAAACTCATAGAAGTTACTGGCAAGAAAACCATTATGGAGATCTTCCCAAATCTCAGGATTTTCGTGTATGGTGGTGTCAATTACGAGCCCTACCGAGATACTATAGAGAAGCTTATAGGCAAAAGACTTCCAAGTTTAGAAACCTACCCAGCCTCCGAAGGGTTCATTGCATTTCAAGATAGACTTGAGAATGAAGGACTATTGCTCAATACCCGTTCAGGAATTTTCTTTGAATTCGTGCCAGTGGAGGAGATGGGAAATAATTATCCTTCAAGGCTTGGACTGAATGATATTGAATTATATAAAGACTATGCGATCATCATCAATAACAATGCTGGTCTTTGGGGCTATATCATTGGTGATAGTGTACAATTTGTGTCGTTGGATCCATATCGCATTGTGGTGAGTGGTCGTATCAAGCATTTTATATCTGCATTCGGAGAGCATGTAATCGGTAAAGAAATAGAAGATTCAATGTTAGCCGCCTGCGCCAAGTATGATGCACAGGTAGTAGAATATACCGTAGCTCCTGAGGTCAATCCAATAGACGGAAGCACACCTTATCATGAATGGTTTGTAGAGTTTAGCCAATCTCCTAAAGACATCAATATGTTTTGTAAAGAATTAGATTCACAATTAAGTAGAAAGAATATTTATTATCAAGATCTAATAGAAGGAAAAGTATTAAAACCATTAGTATTGAGAGAGATGAAGACCGATACTTTTAGAAATCATATGAAATCTATAGGAAAACTAGGTGGCCAAAATAAAGTACCGCGTCTTAGCAATAACCGAAAGATCGCGGAAGCGATACAACAGTATATAAAATTATGATAGGAATTAAACCTTGCATCATATCCCCCATAAAAAAACACATCAATAAGAAGATCGATCGCGATCTAATGCATGCTCTGGCACACTAAGAAAAGATAAGACAGTCCAATACTACAAATGACTAGCTCTACCCTATTTGAAAAAGACAATGACCTAGTGAGTATCAAGACTTATAATCAGTATCGAACCCAAACACCAATTCTTCATGTGAGAAGATTAAAGAATATATGGATCGAGTATTGCAAGGAGATGATAATATATTGTGGCCAGATAAACCCTCCTATATAATAAGTGCCGCTAACACATCTGTCGGGATAAAAGATATTCCACTTAGTAAACAAAGTATACCCAATCATTTTTGACCGCTTGCAATGCAGCCATGTCATATGCTTATAAAAACAATTTAGAAGATCTATATGATGGATATATTTTGTTCCTCTATGGCCCACTTAAGCTAAATAAAATTAGAGGCATACCGATAGGAAGACTTTCAGGCATAGTCAATCACTAGGCGCTTCACTGGATGAAACGCAATAAAGTACCGCCTTTAAATATCAAATCGAACTGGGAAGAAAAAGTTCTGGACGTTCTTGAAGAAGTGCAAATGAATCATATATTCCTACATTGACTTAGTAGAATATTACTAATGTCTAAACGAGCTCCTTAGCCAAATACCTAGCGGTATGACTTTTTTTATTTTTAGCGAGATTCTCAGGAGTACCTGAAAATACTATTTCTCCTCCGCCTTTTCCACCTTCAGGTCCTACATCAATGATATAATCTGCTACTTTAATTACGTCCATATGATGTTCTATTATTACGACTGTATTGCCTTTGTCTACTAATTTATTGAGGACATTTATCAGATGCTGTACATCTTGAAAGTGCAATCCTGTTGTTGGTTCATCCAATATGTAAAAAGTATTCCCTGTATCTTTTTTAGATAATTCTTCTGAGAGTTTGACCCGTTGTGCTTCTCCTCCTGAGAGCGTTGTGGCTTGTTGTCCGAGTGTGATATATCCTAGACCTACACTTTCTAGTGTTTTGATTTTACGATAGATATTAGGTAAATTTTTAAAAAAAATTACCGCTTCTGACACTGACATTTCTAGTACATCAGAGATAGATTTTCCTTTGAATAATATCTCTAGCGTCTCACGATTATATCTACGTCCTTGGCATTCTTCGCAGTCTACGAGTACGTCTGGGAGAAAGTTCATTTCAATAACTCGCTTACCTGCACCTCCGCAAGTTTCGCATCTTCCACCTTTTACATTAAAGGAAAATCTTCCCATTTTATATCCACGTATCTTCGCCTCTGGATGATTGGTAAATAACTTTCGTATATCCGTAAATACCCCAGTATAAGTTGCAGGATTGGATCTAGGTGTACGACCGATAGCAGATTGATCTATCTCGATTACTTTATCAAGATGCTCCATACCTTTGAGACTTTTATAGGGTAGCGGCTTTTGTAAACTTCTATGAAACTCAGTTCTGAGAATAGGATACAATGTCTCATTAATCAAACTAGATTTCCCAGATCCTGATACTCCTGTCACTAAGGTAAGTACCCCTAATGGAATCTTCATAGAGACATTCTGAAGATTATTTCCAATAGCCCCTTTAAGCTCTAAAAACTTTCCATTTCCTTTTCTTCGCTTTTCAGGAATTGGAATTTTTAACTCTCCACTTAGATATGCCGCAGTAGTACCTTTCTTTTTGAGTATTTCTTTTGGCGTTCCTTGCTCTACTATTTCGCCACCATATTCTCCAGCACCAGGACCAATATCTATCAAGTAATCAGAAGCTAACATAATATCTTTGTCATGCTCAACTACGATTACTGTATTCCCTATATCGGATAGATTTTTAAGTGCATTGATCAGTCTGTGATTATCTCTCTCATGTAGTCCTATACTCGGCTCATCCATGATATACGTAATACCTGTAAGTTGTGATCCGATCTGAGTCGCCAATCTAGTTCGTTGAGATTCTCCACCAGAGAGTGTCCGTGTAGGTCTATCTATAGTCATATAGTCTAATCCTACCTCGAGCAAAAAACCTACCCTCATTCTTATCTCCTTTAGGACCTCTTCCGCTATAGTATTTTGTTTTTTATTAAGATGTTTTGGCAACTCATCTATCCATTCAGCGAGCTCATCTAGATACATGTGTGCTAGTATACCAATGTGTTTATCTCCTAACTTGAAGTGCAAAGATTCCTTTCGTAAGCGATACCCTTCACAGCTTGAGCAAGTATTGATAGTCATAAAGTCTTCGGCCCATCCTCGGATCTTTTCGCTCGTACTATCTTTATACCATCGACTGAGCATATTGAGAAGACCTTGCTCTGCCAAATTGTATGTAAGATCATGCGACGAATGAGATTTTACTATAAAGCTATCATCACCACCATGCAAGATTATCTCTAGCGCCTTCTTTGGAATCTCTTTGATAGGAGTTGAAAAACTAAATTTGTACTTTTTAGCGATTGCTCTTAATTGTTTGAAAGTCATATTGTCTCTCACTTCTCCAAAAGGAACAATACCGGCACCATTGATTGACTTCGTATCATCAGGTACGACCTTTTCCATATCCACTTCATTCACTTGACCCAAGCCTTTACACGTTGGACATGTACCATAAGGCGAATTAAATGAAAATGAATTAGGTGATGGTTCTTCGTAAGATACTCCTGACTCTGGATCCATTAATTGTTTACTGAATGGTATGATCTTATTGGCATCTACATCATTAATCATAATAAAATCTCCACCCAACTTGAGTGCCATCTGAAGTGATGCTGACAATCTATCTCTTCGACCTTCATCTACTTTGAGGCGATCGACGACTAACTCAATGTCATGTGTTTTGTATCGATCTAGTTTAAGTCCTGGCTCAAGATTTATGATTTCACCATTGACTCTTACTTTGGTGTATCCTTTCTTTCGAGTACTATCAAATAGTTCTCTGTAGTGTCCTTTTCTTGCACGCACTAACGGTGCCAATACTGCTATCTTCTTTCCATTAAAATTGTCAAGTATATGCTGGATGATTTGCTGCTCTGTATACTTAATCATCTTTTTACCAGACACGTGAGAGTATGCTTCTCCTACTCTAGCATATAACAGCCTGAGAAAATCATATATCTCAGTAGTAGTCCCTACCGTAGATCTTGGGTTCCATGCAGTTGTCTTTTGTTCTATTGAAATGACAGGGCTGAGTCCATCTATCTTCTCTACCTCTGGTCGATCGAGCTTTCCCATAAACTGACGTGCATATGATGAAAACGTTTCCATATACCTTCGCTGCCCTTCAGCATATATCGTATCGAAGGCCAATGAAGATTTACCACTACCACTAATACCCGTTATCACCACTAGCTTATTACGTGGGATCTTGACACTAATATTCTTGAGATTATTCTCTTTAGCACCTATGACTTCTATAAATTCTTCTTCTACGACTTTAGGCATGTTATAATCTCTACTAATGAGGATGATAGTATAACTCACAAATAACGATGATCTGAGTGAGAAAACAGTTATCTATCAGTTTTAAATATAATAGCATTGTAAAGAGAAAGGTTTTGTCTTTGCAATAGGAATTTACTGTTGAGGAGACACTGAAATGAGAAGAACTTAGTTATCTCGCTAAGAAAGGAAGTATTATAATTGACTCGAAGGTTGAAAATCGAGATCAATATGCTTTAAAATTCAAACACACTAGCACATTAGTGACCACTTTAAAATCAATATATGAAGATACACTTAAGAATGGAAATACTAGAGCATCAGTATTTCAAATGGACCAAACCAATGCGACTGAGGAAATAAAACGATGTATCAAAGCAGCACTAACCTATCAAATAGTCAAAAAATCCTGATTTAGGGATAACTTTAATTAAATAAAAAGCTTTAAAATAGGATTGTCTTTTCGATGGTAATTATACCGCTATGTTATGATGTCTTTTATGCTAGATGGTCATTAAAGTCTATATATCAAGAATAACTTAGCCGAAACAAATAGGATTATTACTTTTGTAATCGTTATAACATTATGATATATGATATATAATATGAATCGTACCCTTACCACGTTACTATTAGTTCTTGGCGCTTTATTATTGATTCAGTGTAAAGAAGATATAAAGACTTCAGCTCAATCCTCTGTATCTATAAATACTACAGGTATAGAGTCCATAGACCTGCTTACGGCCGAGATCCAAAAATTTCCTCTAGACGCAAGCCTCTACTATGAAAGAGCGAAAGCATACATGGAAAACAACGGAAACGAATACGCAGTGAAAGATGCTGAACGAGCGGTGCAGTTGGATTCTCTCAATCCTAACTACTATCATCTACTCAGTGATGCGTATATGGATTTCCGTCAATCTAAACTAGGCCTGATGACTATGATGAGAGTAGGTGCAATGTATCCTGAGCGAACAGCTACCCAACTTAAACTTGCGGAAACTCAGTACATACTCCTCCAATACGATTATGCAGTATCTACTCTCAATAAGATACTGAAGTACGAGCCCCTCAATGCTGAAGCATACTTTATGTTAGGGATGGTATTTAATGAACATGATGAAGATAAAAAGAAAGCTGAAAATGCATTCTTGACTGCTGTAGAAAATGATTCAGATTTAGTAGACGCATGGCTCATTTTAGGACAAAATGCTATGGCTGAAAACGATCCTTTAGCTAAAAGATATTATCAAAATGCTATAACTGCAGAACCTGAAAACGTGAGCGCATTGCACTCCTTAGCTTTCTATCTTCAGAATAATGAAGATGTGCTCGGAGCTCAAAAACTATATAGAAAAATACATATACTGGATAAAAATTACTTAAAAGCCAACCTTAACTCTGGTTTACTCTACATAGAGCAAGATTCATTGGAAAAAGCCTATGAACAGTTCAACATCATAACTCAAAATAATCCTGGCAATCATGTCGGCTATTATTATCGCGGTGTCGTACATGAGCTACAAGGAAATCTAGAAAATGCTCTAACAGACTATCAAAATAGTATGAATATCAAACCTGATTATGAGAAGGCAGTGACTGCTACTGCAGCACTTGAAAAAGCTTTGAAAAAGTAAATTTCAGTTGGCTGAATTCTATGTATAGTTAGAAGTCATCAATAGAATACGTACAGAAGACAAGAGATTGATCACGGAAATTGTCTTGGAATATTGTAAGCGTTTCTTTGAATCGCTGCCAAAATACTCTGTCACTTTTTTCTACGAAAAACGCTATATTCCTTTAGTAATACTTTGCACTACCTTAAACTCGCTTAAGAATACTTTTGCTAGAACTCGCAATACCGTATAAATTGGAATAGCAACTACCATACCTATGATACCTCCTATCTTAGCGCCCATTAGTACTACTATAAATATCTCAAGTGGATGTGCCTTCACAGATTTAGAAAATATGTTAGGTTGTAGTATAAAATTATCGAGCAATTGCATCACCATAAATACTCCCATTACTTTGAACAGCAATGGTAACATCTCATCATAGAACGGCAATGCCAAATTAGATGACAATGTAATTAATACCGCAAATGATGCCCCTAGTATCGGACCTATATATGGAATGATATTCATGAGTGCTGCAAAAAAACCAATTAACAGAGCATTCTTAACACCTAGTATACTCAATGCTAGAGATACAAATATCGTAATGATCATAATCTGAACCACTACTCCTACAAAATATCTTATAAGTAATTTAGAAGATTGGTTTATCGCGGTAAAAGTCTGCCCTTCATACTTGTTGGGGAGGATAGATGTAATCATATTATTAAACAATCCTTGTTCTTTCAGAAAGAAAAATGCAATAAATAAGATCGACATAATCGCTACCAATATATTACCAAAAAAACCTACGAACGAAGAGAATATTGATGGAATAATAGAGGGATTAAAATACTCATAGATTCCCTTATAAATATCTAATAATCCATCTTCGTCACCAGCCACATTGTCCAGTTTCGAATGTTCATGATATATCGCCTCATTATCAATATTAATTACCAAAGCTATATTAGTACCTACTTTCGTCGAGTCATTAAGCAGTGAATCCAATGGAATAACCTTTGTAGCTACTATCGGCTTTTTTTCAAGAATAGGCTCTACAAAGACTTCCGTAATTTTGGGTGCTCTATCTTCCATTAGGCCACGGTTAACGAGCCACTGATTCCAGTCATTAATTGGTTGCTCGAGTCCTCCAATCATCTTATTATAATCTACTGTAGTCAGGTTTTTAGCTTGCTGTAATAGCGGAGGAATAAAAATCCATAGTATTAACCCTATCAGCAACACAAATAAACCTACTGTGATTCCAGCAGCCACATTTTTGCCAAGGTATTTTCTTAGTTTCATCACAATAGGTGCACCTACCATGGATAATGCCCATGCCAATACTACATAAGTCGCTATATCACTGAAGTAATATAGGAGCCCACTTACTAAGGCTAGCGGTAAAAGGGCGAGTAGATATTTCTTGTCAAATTTCAACTGTGGTTAGTTTATTTACTAATACAATTTACACAATCTATACCACAAAAAAATTTGGGTGGTACAGAATACCGATTATTGTAAACTCATGATATGAAATAAGTAAGAATTATAGACTTATACAAACTCGAATCTACTGTCTTACAATTATTTGCTCCATTCACTAAAACAAAGACCCTATCTTAATGACAAGGTCCTCGTTTCTATCTTATTTATTCAATATAAAGTGACAAACAACTGCATTACTTAGAGATCATGACTCTAAATACTGCTTTGTCGTCATTAGCTAATACTTCTATAAGGTGCATACCAGATGTGAGTCCTAGGCCGTCAATATTGATCTTTTCTGTATGTTGACCGGCTGTTCGCTGACCACTGATTGAATATACATCAGCGACCTTACTGCCTAATGTATTGTAGATACTTACTTTGACATCTGAGGCTTTAGCCAAATCAAAATTAAGTACTACATAATCACTGGCAGGGTTTGGGAATACTTCGAAAGTATGTCCAGTCTCTGTCTCATATGTACTTACTGGATCTGAGCTAAATACTGCTATCAACTCTTCATCTTGGGTCAATCTGATTGCAGATTTAAAATTAGTAGGCTCGGTTACTGCTGTTCCATTAATAGTTTCCCAATGACTGAAATACCAATCATCTTCGTCGAAAGCTCTAGCTTTGATGATATTTTCCATACCATCAAAATATTTACCCGTCCAAGGCATTTCTCTAATATCAAGTGTATTTAAGTCGATTTCTCCTACTCCCTCTGGAGAAGTATTGAGAGTTAAGTTATATGATGTTGTAATAGAATCGAAGCACTCCATTCCTTCACCTATAAGCTCACACCTTTGCTCTACGAATTCTCTAAGCAGCACTACATTTCCTTCCCACTCCTCCAAAGTTCCTCCCCATCTTGCGATCTGTCTTGGCATCTCTGGCCTGATCTCTGCCACCATAGCATCTAGTGTAGTCAGCATATTTTCGCAGCTATAAACTGTATTAATTAAGTCTGCCTGACGAGAATAGTATAATTGCCTAAACTCATCACTTTCTTCCTGTAGTTTTAAAAATATTTTTTCATGCTTACCGATGTTACCATTTACTGATAGAAACTCAGATGTATTGGTACCGTACTCAGTTATGAAATCATATCTAGCTTGGCAGCTATTGTCCCAATTGCTCTCACAACAAGATTCGTCTTGCTGAATTACCCAATTGAATATAGGGTCATCGCTATCATAAGGACTACTAACCCCTACTGTAGCGCAATCTACCGGAGTTAAATAATTATCATTAAACCCATCTCCGCCACCGCTACCCCAGCCGCCGAAAAAGTCATCCATATAATCAGATATTTCATCTATATCGCAAGCTTCTGCATTTGGAGTTTCATTAGGTACTCCCGTATAGTTGATATAATATCCATAAGTAGCGTCCATATCCCAGACGATATATCCCCACTTCTTATGAGATCCATCAGGATTCAGTCCTCTCCACCAACCAGTGTTATAGTTGAGCCAATCTTTGGCAACTGTATTGAGATTGACAGCCATATAATCTATTAGAGATTGTACTTGATAATTGTCTTTTACATATTGATAATTTTCTTCTATACCCATATCATTGTTGAGAATAAACTCTCTGAATTGTATCCAATCGAACAAGGCTTGATATCCACCGTACTCTGCTTCAGTTTGTCCCCAAGTAGATAAAAATTGTACTTCAGGCTTTTCGTGTCCGTAATACTCTTTTATGTAATCATGATCTACTGGACGTTCTCTCAGTCCATATACACCCCAGTATTCCCCATTGAGAAATACTACTACTCTCTCTACTGCTCTTACATCTACTTTCATTCCTCCATCCTGAGCTATCTGATGCACGAATTCATCTCTCACGTGCGTACTACCGACGTGCGATCCTCCGAGATTACCATCTTGTCTTGCTGGATAGTTATCATCTCCAGAAGCTCTAAGGATGATTCTTTGATATTCATCTCTATCCGAATATTCAAAAAGCTCAGTATTAATAGCCTTATTATATCCCATCTCATCTCTACTAACCCAATCAATACTTCTATGATCTAGTGCCCAACTATCTTGTCCATGTCTATTCAAATCGCCAAATGATGCAGCTTGCCTTTCTCCTAAAGCATCAAAATATTCTAATGATCCTACTGGTTTAAATTCTCTTGTTTGGATTAAATCATCTCTATCATTAGCCAAAAGTTGGATGCCGTCAGCAGCTATACTGAATACTGGAAGTGAAATGTTTTCATCAATGAATAAAGTAGTGAAATCCATTTTCCCTGGAAGTATCTGCATATCTGTACTAAATGATCTTGCTTTGATTACAGTATTCTCTGTCACCTCAAAAGCTCCAGTGTACTCTGGTGAATCCTCTTTTACATTAGTACCATCAGTAGTATATTTCAATACCGAGTTAGATTCATTATTAGTTATAGTCACTGATTGTGTCCCTTCGTAAAATCCTGCCTCGAGATCGATAGTCGGAGTCTCTGTATAGCCAGAGTATACTGGAGATCCATTATTAGATTGATTAAATGATGGGGATGTGGTGAGCATCCAATCGTCCGCACCATCTGTTACTCGTATCCTCGATGTCTCTACAAGATCTATTCGTAAATTTCCAAAATTTTCGATAATATCACTCTCAATTAATGTCGTCTCATAGGGAATTGATTGCATTACTTCCGCAGACGGATCTGAGAGTATTAGCGTTTCTCCGCTACCAGTTTGCGATAATTTAAAGTTGGTGTGATATTCTGCAGGACTATTAGAACCACTTTTGAATACCTGGTCTCTACCAGAACAAAGGAAAACCATGTGATCATTAGCTCCTATAACAACGCCGTCTGGTATCTCCCATTTTTCTGGTTTGGACTCTTTATCCGATAGGTGCCATCCTGATAAATCTACAGCTGAAGAGCCAGAATTATATAGTTCTATCCAATCTTCTGTCTTATCGAATTGATCAACATATTTAGTCAAATTAGATGCTGAGTACTCATTGATAACTACTTGTGCTGTCATGCTAGTTAAAAATATCATAACGAGTAGAAGTGTAATATTTATCTTCATAGTTTAATTAGTTGAGACTAAATAGTATTTAATTTTCGAGATATAATGTGACCCTAAATATAAGTACCATAATGGACTAATAAAGACTGAAACAGTATAATAATTCATAACATCATCCACTAAGACATATTGTTTAAAAACACATGAATGCGTGCAACAGGACTGAAAATATATTTTGCAAGACTTTTTTCGGTCATTATTTCACTATCATTAAATTCATATTGAAAAATCCACCATAATGAAATACCTACCCATAGCGGTTGTACTGATATTTACCGTCTCATCATGCTCTTCTGCTAAAGATTCATTGCTAAGCGAAGATGCATTTTAGAAATACAATGAGAACTGCTAATTACACTTCTAGCGTGGCAATGCTCAATAGCATAATGGTAAATAGCTACTGCCAAGGCTTTGGCGCTGAAGAAGTGCAAGTATGAGTTGCGACGCAAGGACCTTTTATCTATAAAAAACATTAGAATAAATACTCTTACTTCCGATACCAATTAACATTGTAAATAGTATTACAGTCATATTTGTATCTTGGCGTTCTTAATATGAACAAGTCGCAGTACAAATTTATAATCCAACAAAAAGCCAGAGAACTAGGCTTTTCAGGCGTATCTTTCGCTAAGGCAGAGCATATGGATATCGAAGCTCTCAGACTAGAGAAGTGGCTAGGTGGTGGCAATCATGGTACGATGGGTTATATGGAAAACCACTTCGAACTTCGCACCGATCCTACTAAGTTGGTGCCCGGCGCCAAGACGGTAATCAGCCTCATGTTCAACTATTACAATGAGGACACACAGCATGATCCAGAGGCACCAAAACTAGCCATGTACGCCTATGGCCGAGACTATCACAAAGTGGTAAAGAAGAAACTTAAGTATCTCATGAAATACGTCAAAGAAGAGATAGGTGATATTGATGGTAGGGCATTTGTGGATAGTGCCCCTATACTAGAGCGAGACTGGGCACGTAGATCAGGAATGGGATGGGTAGGTAAACATTCCTTACTTCTCAATCCTAAGGAAGGGTCATACTTCTTCCTGTCCGAGATTATATGCGACCTTGAGATCGAGCCAGACTCCCCTATCAAAGATCACTGTGGAACCTGTACAAGATGTATCGAAGCTTGCCCTACGGATGCCATCAGCGAAGAAGGCTATGTGATGGATGGTAGCAAATGTATCTCCTACCTCACCATTGAGCGGAAAGAAGAAATTCCAATAGAATACAAAGACTTAATGGGTAACTATATGTTTGGCTGCGATATCTGCCAGCAAGTCTGCCCTTGGAATAGATTTGCTAAACAGCATAATGAGCCAGATTTCCAACCCAAAGCAGGCATGCTAGATATGAGTCGCAAAGATTGGATGGAAATCACCGAAGAAGTCTTTGACCGTATATTCTTCGGATCGCCTGTTAAGCGTACTGGGTTTGAAGGCCTTCAACGAAATCTGCGATTTCTTAATGATAGGCCGAATGATTGAATTTTAAATGACTGGATGAAAAATAAGAATGAGAACATGGCTCGAGTATGACAAAGTTTATCATTTACTTTCAAATTGATTAGCATTAGTCTTTATTCTTTCTTTCATCATATTATTCAATCATTAGTAGGAGTTGAATCCTATTACAAAAGCGATTATCTTGCGACTCGTTATATGAGCAGTTCATGACAATGACAAAGACAATAGCTTAATTTACCAAAAGCCAAATGTCAAGGATATCAACAAAATGATCTAAGTAATTACTTACAAACTAAACAAGAAACGGCCATGATGGAAGGCGTAGACCCTCAATTACTAGAAGACTTCATCCTTGACGGATTACATGAAGATATCCAAGATGGAGATCACACTTCACTTGCTTGTATCCCTGAGGATAGCACCAGTAAAGCGAGACTACTCATAAAAGATACAGGTGTATTGGCAGGTGTTGATCTCGCTCGGAGGATATTTAAACATCTTGATCCTGAGGCCCAGTTCGAAATGATGATAGAAGATGGTAGTGATGTAAAATTTGGCGATGAGGCTTTCTATGTAACATGCAAAAGTAGAGCACTACTTATGGGAGAGCGTTTAGTACTCAATGCGATGCAACGTATGAGTGGAATAGCAACTATGAGCAGTAGGTTCATGATGGAAGTAGAAGGTACAGATGTAACTATTCTAGACACTCGAAAGACTACACCATTACTTAGGTTCATAGAGAAGTGGGCAGTTCGCATCGGAGGATGTACTAATTATAGAGACGGTCTATACGACTGGATAATGATAAAAGATAATCACATCGATGCCGCAGGAAGTATTACTGATGCAATTACTCGAGTACACAAGTACTTAAGAGAAACACAGAAAGGACTTAACATAACTGTAGAAGTACGGAACTTAGTAGAACTACACGAAGTACTAGATATCGGTGGGGTGACACGTATTATGTTAGATAACTTTGAATTACCTATACTCGCAGAGGCTGTTCAGACTATTGGTGACAAATTTGAGTCCGAAGCATCTGGAGGAATCAACCTGAATACGGTACGTAAAATCGCGAATACTGGAGTTGGATTTATATCAGTCGGTGCGCTTACACATTCTGCGGGAAGCCTAGATCTGAGCCTCAAGGTAGTTAAGTAATAAGGGTTGGTAGACTTTTCAAACAACAAATTTTATAAGTGTCTTGAAGATTTATCTTGAATATTAATAATACAGAGACCTGCTACATTACTATAGATTATTTTGACAATTATGAAAGTTTCCCGTTCTCCATCAAAAAAATAAGACTATTTACGTTATTTTGAAATAATAGTCCTAAGCCATTGCATTATATTATGAATTGTATAAATTTGCAAGCGCTTAAAAAAGCATGGGCCTATAGCTCAGTTGGTTAGAGCATCTGACTCATAATCAGAGGGTCTGGGGTTCGAGTCCCTGTGGGCCCACCCATTAAAAACCTTCCGCATCAATAGATACGGAGGGTTTCTTTGTTTTAGTAATCTAACAAGGACAAACATTAAACTAATACCACCCAAATAAAAAGAGGCTGCTTAAAAAGCAGCCTCTTAAAAACGTATTGACTATAAGCCAAATGTTTAATCCTTATTTTCAGTTAATCAACAATGATCATTTTCTTAGTCTCACTAAAGTCATCA